>Ga0074195_1000365_pt1 | contig 95066 bp, 88 predicted proteins | sample EPASupsiteHSE623_FD_64525 | JGI IMG/M metagenome (GOLD analysis project Ga0074195, IMG submission 64525) | Bioremediated contaminated groundwater from EPA Superfund site, New Mexico - Sample HSE6-23 | ecosystem: Environmental > Aquatic > Deep subsurface > Groundwater > Contaminated ...
TTCGGCTCGTGGATGAGCGTGCAGGCCAAAGAGAGCCCCGGGTACATGCCCCCAGAGAGCGTTCCGGCCAGGCGACTCCTGTGAGCAGAGAGGGCCACCATCTCAAGGAGTTCGGCTATTCTCTCATCCCTTTTCCGCCTCTCAATGCCATACAGCCCTGCATAAAACTCGAGGTTCTCCTGGAGGGTCAGGTCCGGATAGAGGGCTTTGTGCTGAGTCATGTAGCCTATCTGAGAGTAGATGCTATCAACCTCCGAGACCGGCGTGCCGAGCACCGTTAGATCTCCACCGTCAAGCTTCAGCAGCCGGACGATGGCCCGGATGAAGGTGGTCTTGCCAGAGCCGTTCGGCCCCAGCAGGCAGTAGGTAACCCCGGAGGGGATGTCTACAGTCAGGTCGTCGAGAACCCGCAGCGCCCCAAAGCTCTTGATTATGCTTCGAGCCGAGATCGCCGGGCGTAATACATTGCCAGCCATTCTCTCCTCAGCTCTTGCCCCTTCTCTTGACTATTATCAGAATGGCAGCAGCGAGCACTATGATGATGACGATGGCCTCCAGCGGTCGAGATGCGCTCTTCGGCTCAATCTCAATGTATGCGTTCTCCCAGTCAGTGAGATCATCCCTGAAGCTATCTGAGAAGTCAAAGATGACGCGGAGCTGATATCTCTTGCCGGGCACTGCATCCTGAGATACATCCAGCTTGTAGAGAAGCTCTGCCTCGTCTCCAGGCCGTAAGGCGGCTATGGGCGACTCGTCCACGCTCACATAGATTCCGCTCTCCGGACGCAGCCGGGCCACAAGATCTCTGGCTGTGTCGTAGCCGATGTTTTTTATGATGATCTTGACGACGTTGTCCTCAGACCCCACCTCCAGAGTGTGCGGGCTTGTCTGTAAAACCTCAAATTCTGCACCGCTCTTTCTCTCCACCTTGAGTGTCAGGGGTATGGTCTGGCTGAGGCTCTCGTACCAGTAATAGACGTCCGGGTTTTCCGGTCGGTCCTCGTCGCCTTCTACTGACACGTCTTTTTGATATGTGTAATTGACAATGGCATTGAGCCTGTAGACGCCAGGCCTCGCATTCTTGTAGGCCTCAATTGGAAACTCCAGACGCGGGGAATTTTCGCCCTCCCGGATGCTGCCAGGAAAGGCTACTGCACGCTTGATGTCAATTGCGCTCTCGTTGTCAGCCAGAAGGAGAACTGATACATCCTGGGCCACGGTCCTCAGCTTTTCCAGCTCCTGTTCGCGCTGTGCAGCCAATATCTCCTCTCTTTTGTTGGCCGCAGGCTCCTCGTTCACCTCAAAGGCGGTAACCCTTCCTCGGTTGGTCAGCGTGATAAAAATGGATGCCGCCTCCCCCTGGTCGATCTTGGTGCGATCAAGGGAGAGTGTTAGGTTAGGCGTTCCATATACCTTGTAGTAGTCGTCTCCAAACTCCTCCGGTGGTATCGGCGCTCCTGCATCAATCGCAAGGGCGCTCGGCAGCAGTGCAGCGAGAACGAGCAGAGCGATGAAGCTCGACAATTGGAGATGGTGCGCATATCGTAGGATATTGCCTGAAAGTTTACGCGTCATTGAAATCCGCCATCTGGATGCAAATCAAATCCTCATCATTTTATGCAATGATAATGTAACAGCAATCTATTTAACTTTGTTGTCACTGGTTGAGTTACATGCGAGCTGAATTGGTAGATGGATTGCGAAAGCTGGGTCTTACCGAGTACGAGGCCAAAGCCTATGCGGCATTGGCAGGAATGGGAGAGGCCACTGCCAGGGAGGTGAACGAGCTTTCCGGCGTTCCCAGAACCAGGATTTATGACATTCTTCGGGAGCTGTCAGGCAAAGGTTTTGTGGAGTGTGTACAGGGCTCGCCCTCCTATTACAGGGCTGTTGAGCCCGACCATGTCATAGAACGGCTGAGAGATGATCTGGTGGCGTCCATTGACAGGTCAACGAGCGAACTGTTGAACCTCAATTTAGAGGCGCATGGCAGCTCACCAATCTGGTGCGTGAGAAGCGAGTGGGGCATAAAAAACCGGGTTCGCGTTTTCCTCAGCAAGGTAAATAGAGAGCTGATAGTCTTCTGCAGAAACCCAGCAGTCTTGAGCGAGCACAAACGAGAGCTGAAAGCTGTGCCTGGGCTCAAGATCAAAGTGGACAAAAAAGAGCTTTTCGACGGCCAGGGTTTTGATGTCATGGAGATGAAAGCCGGATCTGAGAGGTTCTTTAAAGATCATGTCGTCGATGGCAAAAAGAGCAGCATAGACTGCTTGATGATTGCGGATGATCGCTCCTCGATAGTCGTCGGCACCACCGGCGGGGAGCGACTGGCTGTAATCATCGAGCTGCCTGTTGTGGCAATGCTTCAAAAAGCAGTCTGGGAGTCTCTGGTCTAGCTTTTGCATTGAGAGAGATATGAGGTCTTTCTTCCTGTGACTCTCGTGGATTCACATCAAGATTGGCCTTCCGATAGCGGCAGATAGAATATCACGTCCTCATCGGGAACGCATGCCACGGCAAGACCGCGCTCCTTGATCCGGCGACAGACTGCTACCATCAGCTCCTCCAGGCACTCGTTATGGTGCTCGATTGCCAGGCCCTTGAACTTTTCAAAGCCGCCTGTGATCATGTTCTCCTCAAACTCGGCTTCAGGCAGCATCACTTCTATCTCAGTCTCCTCATCCAGGCACAGGCCAAACTCTCCTGCAGCCCTTTCCAGGATTTGGCAGTATTCGTCGTAATCCAGTGTGCAAAGAATCGCCTCTGCCCGGCTGCTACTGTCTTTGGGATCTTTTCTGGCCAGATAGAGGTGATAGCCTAGGTTGTCGATCTCCTCCGCAGCCTTGCCCGATGAGATCTGGTCTCTCGCCTTTTGCATAGCCAGCAGATGCCCTTCCAGATACTGCATCACTCTTGCAGCAATCTTCTGCAAATCCTCTTGTCTTTTCGCAGACACAATAACTGCTCCCGGATGTTGGTTATTGATATCTTCGTCCTCTTTCGTGCAATTTATCCCCTGGCAAACTATTAATAATTCTCACCTCACCTCGATAGCCTAGTGGGGTGAGTCGGCTCGATGAGCCCGAATTCGGATTTTTGTGAGAAGGGTTCCTTTATGGATATCTCTGATCTGGATAGAGATGAGATGGAGTTCTGGGAGTGTCAGAAGAGGTGCGGAGACTATGTCGACCTCAAGATGGCACGTGACCTGCCGGACGACGCGCCGGATTACATCTTGAAGATGATGGGCGACTTCGAGGAAGAGGTGGCAAGCTTCTGCTTCTCAAAAGCCACTGGCCGGGTTTTGGATGCAGGATGCGGCAACGGAAACCTCCTCTTGCGGGCAATGAAATGTGATCAATTCCAGAAACAAAAAAACCCGAAAGACAGATCCGCCTTGCAGATCGTAGGCATGGATTTCTCGATCAACATGCTGGGCCGGGCTGCCCATCGGGCGTCCGGAGATGATCGAGCCGGATTCCTGCAGGGATCTGTCACCAGCCTGCCCTTTCTTGATCAGTCCTTCGACCGGGTGGTGAGCAGCGGGGTTCTGACCTGCTTGCCAACTGCAAAGGCTGTCGAGAGAGCCCTTTTGGAGTTCTATCGCGTCTTAAAGCCTGAAGGGACCCTGGTTGTGGACTTCTTCAACCGGGCGAGCCACTACACTGTTATCCGAAAACATCTCTTCAGAGAATCGATAAAGCCCCCGGAATATGTCACGCCAGCAGAGTTCTATCGGTCGCTCTCTGATGCGGGATTCGCCGTGACCTCTTGCCGAGGCTTTGACTTCAAGCTCTGTCAGGGCTATCTCTTCATGAGCCCCTGGCGCTCTCTGATCGATCCAGGCCACTTTCAAGAGAGGCTCTCAAGCTTTGTTGAGCGCCGTCTCTCACCCGGCAAGGGCCTCAACATGCTCGGCTACAGGATTTATGTGAAGTGCATCCGAAAGTAGCAGAAAGAAAAGGCTCTTCGCTGTCATATGATGGTGGACACGGATGCTGAGTGGATGGCCAGAACAAAAAAATTATGGCAGATCCATGTGAGTTCATTGTAATGGATATTTGGACGTCCAAATTTTTTTGGTGCCAATGGCTCCTTGTTTTTCATCCAGTACTCTCAGATGCGATTTGTTGTTCGGATACTTACCTTCATCTCTGCGGCAATTATTCTGGAGCTGATGTTATTGGTTTTTGCTCTGATTATATACTTGACCTTGGCAGGAGTCAGCTTTAAACTTTGTTCCGTCTGCCTTTGATCATACCATGTCGAAGTGTCTGGTTATATAAATGCCAAGCTTTTAGGACTCTACATGAGCAATCTGCTCTAAATACCTTCAAATATGGCGTGTATATGTTTGATCAAATCGAAGGGGTTTTTAGAATCCTTCATAGTTATGTTTATTAAACAAGATATCTTTCCTATTTCATCAGCGTAGGAGGAAATATGGCTAATCGGAAAATTGTTTTAGAAGTGATAGCTATTGCGCTAATCGGCATTGCTGGCTCTGCAAATTATATGTACGAAAAAGCAACCGTTAAGGGTGTTGGCTACAAAAATGTGGAAATGATCGTCTCAACTCAGACTGGCTTTAATGGTGACAAACTTGTCGAGAAGGAGGCAGGCTCTGGTAATGTTATCATTGAGAGAACAGAGCTCGAGGCCGAGAGGCAGCTCAATAGACAGTCATTTCCGTTATATTGGGATATGAGTATAGACGAGCCGATTTGTGATTATCCAACGGGGTTCGTTCCATTAGATTATATAAATTTCACCAAGGAGGCTGAGTTCGAGTACATGCCCGTTTCCTACCAGACAGGAACGTATGACCAGAAGTGGATTGAAAAGTTATGCGTGCAAAACTACAGGATCGGTGCTGTACTGACCGAGATGTACACACACGCTGAGCACCTGCAGAAGACCACCGAGGTCAAGACAAGGTCATATGGCTTTTGTCCCTATTGCCTGACAGATGCACACCATGAAGGTTATACCCTCGATAGGAATTGTTGCACGGGCGTTCTTGAGGCCAACCTCAACAGCAACGTTATCGGTGTCGCCCACATCGGCTGGCTCTCGCGAGATCCTATGGCAGACAATCAGCTCAAGGGCAGGCATGCCGAGTACGGCAGATCAGTCGAGGACCTGACTGGTGTCTTCTCCATCGAGAAGTTCATCCAGCTCTGGGGCAACTCCACATGCGGCGCAATCAGCGTTGACTGGCTGCCGTGCGTGTGAATAATCTCTAATCCTATCTCTTTTTTTAAAGCAGCACTATTGTTCCCACTACCCTCAGCTTGCCGCCCTCCGGGTAGGTCAGAACTGCTCTGGCTCCTGGCCTGAAGACTAGCATCTTGTCCAGCTTGAGCTTCAGCTCAGGCTTATGCCAGTCCCCTTCCTTTGAGACTGCCTCGACTCTGGCAGGCACATACTGCATCCAGTGGCCGATGTGCAGCACCATCCCTTCCTTCAGGGGAGCTGGCCAATACTTGACGATGAATGCTTTTGACTCCAGAGATGAGACCTGCTTGATGGATTTGTCGTTGGTGAGGATGGTTCCACGATCGAGGTCTTCTATCTCGACGCCCTTGAGTGCTATGCCAGTTCTCTCGCCGACTCCTGCTGAATCAAAGTCCTCATCGTGCTTTTGGATTGAACGCACCTGAGCAGTCTTTTTTCCTGGAAGGACAGTGAGCACATCATGCTTCTTGATGCTGCCCTCAGCCAGTGAGCCGAGGACCACGGTTCCGATGCCGCGCACATTGAAGAAATGGTCCACAGGCAGGGTTCCGGTTTCTGCATTTTGAGGCGAACTCACCTTGGAAGCATCCTCCAGGAACTTCTCGCGCAGGAGGTTCTTGTCGTCCTCCAGGAACTCATATCCATCGACCACAGTACCCTTGATGAGGGGCGCGATCTGCTCGCGAGAGAGGTAGTTCTTCAGTATCACAATGCCTTCCTTGAGACCTATCGAGTCGAGCATTATGACCTCTTCTCCGAATGCCGGATTGATCTGTTCGACGATGAGTAAAGCCTTGTGTGCCATAGAAACTGCGTAAAAGAGAGGAGCGATCCGCTCCGGAAAACGGTTAGGTTCTATGAAGGTGACTGTGTTCTCTCCTTTTTTCAGGTTGTAAAAGGTCAGGTCGCTGGTTGTGCCCTTTTTGCCGATCTCCTTGCCGTAGTCGGAAGCACCCAGGATCACCACATTGAGATTAGCCATGATCGCCTTAAATCATTCCTGGGATAATAGGTTTTGCGGTGTTAGGTTTTGTCAGGGGACTTTGATCTGCCTTTTTATAGAAACAGGGAATACCACTGGGCATGTGCGGAGCAGATTTGTCAGATCTGGATGAGCCAGTGCCTGAGAGAAAAAAAGACAGTTGTCCGGCCAAGCCGATCCCCAAAAAAGATCCAACTAAGGATAGGCCGTCGGATGTTATCGAATAATGATATCTCTGTTTTAGCTTCTATTTTCCAGCTCATATTTTTTGCTCCCATCCTCGTCCTTTTCCTCAATCATATGCGCTCATGATGCCCTTGAATGTAATTTTCTTATCTACAATGCATAATCTATAAATACATTGTACTTTTTATCTCATTAGAGTACAAGATTATACATTAGATCGGTGATTGCATTGAGTTATCTTCAAAAGATTGTGGAGAGGCGCGATCTGACTCTCATCGAGGCTGAGGCGCTGATGGGTGAGATCTTTAAGAGCGCAACCGATGCCCAGATCGGTGCTCTCTTGGTAGCGCTGCGCATGAAAGGCGAATCCGTATCTGAGATTGCCGGATTTGCCAGGAAGATGAGGGATTCTGCTGTTCTCATCCATCCTATGGTAAAAGGCGTCCTGGTGGACACCTGCGGCACGGGGGGAGACGCCACCAACACCATAAATGTCAGCACAGCCGCAGCTATTGTCTCAGCAGCCTGCGGTGTGGTTGTTGCCAAGCACGGCAACTATGCAGTTAGCTCGAAGTGCGGTAGCGCCAATGTTCTCTCTGAATTGGGCGTCAACATCAGCACGACTCCCGAGGCGGTAGTGGCCATGATCGAGCGCCTTGGAATCGGGTTTATGCTTGCACCAATATTTCATCCTGCGATGAAGCGGGTGGCACCAATAAGGCGGGAGCTGGGGCTTCGCACAGTCTTCAACATATTGGGCCCTCTCACCAATCCCGCTGGCGCCCAGGCCCAGGTGATGGGCGTCTACGACCCGAGCTTATGTCAGAAGCTGGCCTCAGTCTTCTTGATGATGGGCACAGAGAGGGCTCTGGTGGTGCACGGCAGCGGAATGGATGAGATCACCAATACCGGCGAGACCCAGATCTCAGAGCTCTTGGATGGGGCCGTAAAAAGCTACAGCATCATGCCCCAGGACCTAGGATATCCTCTGGCGAAGCCGGAAGATCTCGTCGGAGGCACGCCTGTGGATAATGCCCGGCGCCTGGTTGCTGTGATGAAAGGCGAAAAGTCTCCGGCCCGAGACATCATAGCCATGAATGGCGGGGCAGCGGTCTACGTATCAGGCGGGGCGTCAACTCTCAAAGAGGGCGCCAAAATGGCGGAGGAGGCCATAGACTCTGGACGGGCGATGGAGGTCCTGCATAAGATGGTAGAGATGAATGGCGACTATGGCAAGCTGGTGAGGTTCCTATGACCAGGGTCAAGGTCTGCGGATTGATGAGCGGGGATGATCTCGCTCATGCCGTCCGGGCAGGAGCCGATGCGGTGGGCTTTGTGGTGGAAATCGTTGACTCCCGGCACTGTCTGTCTGCGGGAGAGGCAGCTCTTCTCATTCGCCGGGTCCCAATCTATACCAAGAGCGTGGCGGTGATTGCCCCGCAGGATGTCAATGATGCTGTGCGCCTGGCCGGGCAGACCGGGGCGGATGTGCTTCAGTTGCATGGCTCGCTCGCACCCCGTGACCTGGCGGAATTGAAGGGCAGGGTTCCTCAGAAGCTGGTCGCCGCAGTTGCAGCCGACGCCGGAATAGGTGCGGCAAGGCGCTACGGGATGGTGGCAGATGCCGTTCTCCTGGACAGCATGGTGGACGGGAAGCTAGGCGGAACTGGAAAGGTCCATGACTGGGATAATAGCGCCGAGATCGTCAGATCTCTCAAGGTTCCTGTGATTTTAGCAGGAGGACTGCATGCCGGAAATGTGGCCCAGGCCATCGAGATGGTGAGGCCCTACGCTGTGGACGTATCCAGCGGCATAGAGACTGACGGCAGAAAAGACCCGGAAAAGATCAATTCCTTTGTGCAGGGAGTAAGAAGATGTCTTCAGCTACAGTAGAGCCTGTGTTTGTGGATGTGAGCAACAAGGTGAGCGTGGATGCTCCACTCTCGCTCTACCTGGCTCTTAGAGATCGCAGGTATCCCTACCTTCTGGAGTCGGTAGAGAAGTCGGGACAGAAAGCCAGGTTCTCCTTCGTTGGGGCCGATCCATCGGCCATGATCTCTGTCAAGAATCGCTTCCTAAAAATGGAGTTTTTTAGCGGCGGCATGGCTCCCATAGCTGAGAGGCTCTCGGGGTGTGTGGATGTAGAAAAGAATGGCTCGATTCTGCAGGGACCTATCATTGATGGCTACGATCTCTTTGATGTTTTGAGGGCGGCCATTCCATGCAGCCGGGGCATGCCAAATAGCTTCGGAAGACAGGTGTTTACCGGCGGAGGAATTGGATACCTGGCCTATGATCTGGTCAAGGAGCGCCTGGGCAGAAGATCGATGGCTGAGACCCCTGACGCCCAGTTCGGCCTGGTAGAGAGCACATTCATCTTCGATCACCTGGATCGGAAGGTCTACTTCACAATTGCTCCCATTCTGCCTGGTCCAAAGGTCAACCTGATTGAGACCATCGGAGGAATCGATCCGGACTACGACCAGGCTGAGGACTTGAACGTCGAGGGCCGGGTGCTCTCGGCTGGAGAGCCTCAGGAGTACAGGGATGCTGTGCAGAAGGCCAAGGTACACATTACCGACGGGGACATCTTTCAGATCGTTTTGGCCCGGTCTACCAGAATCGAGTGCCCTGATCCTGTCAAGCTCTACCGAAAGCTGAGAAGCATCAATCCAAGCCCCTACACCTATCTATTTGAGTTCGGTGATCTGGCAATAGTTGGAGCCTCTCCTGAGACCCTCTTCAACACCTACGACCGCAAGCTCAAGGTCAACCCAATAGCCGGAACCTGTCCTCGTGGAAGGACCAAGGCTGAGGACGACAAATATGCCAAGATCATGCTATCCGACGAAAAGGAGCGGGCTGAGCATGTGATGCTTGTGGACCTTGGCAGAAATGATGTGCGGTCCGTCTGTCGTTCCGGCACGGTTTTGGTGGAGGATTTTATGTCTGTTCTCAAGTACTCGCATGTGCAGCACATTGAGACCACGGTCCATGGACAACTGCGAGAGGAGTGCGATCAGTTTGACGCAGCCAGGTCGGTCTTTCCAGCTGGGACCCTCTCCGGGGCGCCCAAGCTGCGGGCGATGGAGATCATAGACGATCTGGAGGCGGCTCCCCGCGGAATTTACGGTGGAGGCATCGGCTACTTTTCAATAGACGGCAGCTCTGACTTTGCCATAGCCATCAGAAGCGTTCTCGTCAAGGACGGGGTGGCCACAGTGCAGGCAGGGGCGGGGATTGTAGCCGACTCAGATCCTGAGAAAGAGTATCAAGAGACGGAGAGGAAGATGGCTGCCATGAAGAGGGCTCTAGGGGTGACTGTATGAGCGGGGCTGCGTCGTCCCTTCGGCCCATACTATTTGTGGACAACCAGGACTCCTTTGTTTGGAATCTGGTGGACTACGTCTCCCAGTTCTATCCGGAGACGGTGGTCAGGTCCAACCGGGTGACGATCGATGAGGTCAAAGCCCTGCAGCCTCTCGGAATTGTCATCTCGCCAGGGCCCGGAAATCCCTCCAATCCGCGGGACATCGGAAGTTGTCTGGAGATCATAAAGCAGTTTGGCGAGACTGCCATCCTGGGTGTCTGTCTGGGCCATCAGGCCATGAACATCGCATACGGCGGCACAGTATCCCACACGAGACCGCTGCACGGCAAGACCTCAATGATTGAGCACGACGGCAAAGGCATATTCCGGGGCCTAGAGAGCCCGATGGTTGGCGGCAGATATCACTCTCTGGCAATCGAAAGGCTATCTCCTGAGCTGGAGGTCGCAGCCAGGACTGCTGACGGCGTGATCATGAGCGTCCGGCACAAGAGTCGGCCACACACTGGTCTGCAGTTTCATCCTGAGTCGGTTCTGACGCCATCCGGCAAGCGGCTCATCTCCAACTGGATTGAGGATGCGGTCAGATGCACTCACTGATCGACGGCATCCTCGCATCAAGTCGATCGCGGGGCTTTGCCAGTCCCTGCACATGGTCGCCCGAGGAGCGTCGGGATCTGGAGGCCTCGGTTTCGGCCTGCAGGAAACGGGGTATCGTCCCAATCATTGCCGAGATCAAGCCGAAGGCCGTAGGCCGGGCGCTCTCTCCTGCTGAGGTTGCGGCCTATGCCGAGGCCTACGCCAGGAACCAGGCCTGTGCCATCTCAGTTCTCACCGAGCCCACGCACTTTTTTGGGGCTTTGGAGAACGCAAAGATCGCTCGCAGAGCTGGTCTGCCGGTCTTGAGAAAGGACTTCATCTTCGAGGAGAGGCAGCTCTTCGAGGTTCAGGCTGACCTGGTGCTGCTCATAGCGGCTCTTGGTATTGACCTGGACAGATTTATTGAGGCGGCGAGGGCGGCAGGTATGGAGCCATTGGTGGAGGTTCATACCGAAAAAGAGATGCAGGCTGCGCTCAGGACCGATGCCCGGATCATAGGCATCAACAACAGGAACCTCAGCACTCTGGAGATCGACCTGGAGACATTCGAGCGACTGGCACCCCTTGCGAAGCAGGCCGGGATGTTTCTGATAGCCGAGAGCGGGGTGCACAGCAGGGCAGACGCCGAAAGGATGATTTTCGCGGGGGCGGATGCACTTCTGGTGGGCACAGAGCTGATGGGCGAGCCAGAACGACTTGGAGAGCTGAATAGGATCTAAAGAATCACTGGTCGTCAGAATACTTTCGCTCCGCTCTGCCTGGATGCAAATGAATCTCGTCGTGCCAGAGCGAAAAAAATTAAGGCCGCCGTCCTCAGTGACAATCACTTCCTGCTGGATTGGCCCAGGAAATGCCCCTTTGATATTCGTTTTCAGTGTGGCGATATGGCCATCAATGTGGAGCTGAAGGACTTCACCGGAGCCTCTGGGTCCCAGAGCGACTATGTATCCTCGATTATCAGTCCCAGTGGCCATCTTTATCGGCAGGTCCTCAAAGGTCGTGAGTTGGAGGAACCTCTGATCATCACAGTGCTGGGCGACGACGCCAGTGTTGTTCAGGCTATCACCAACATGGTCTATAATCGCGGCATCATAGGTCAGGCGGCTGAGGATAAGATCTTGAACTATATTGCTATGGTGGAATACTTTGAGGCCAATTGCATTGGGATGAACATACAGGTATGGCATCTCATGATCGATCCATGGCGGCGAATGCTCCTCAATGTTAGGAAGATGCTGCAAGGTGGCGATCTGACCGCCTTTCGACCGAGGCCGGCAATGTGTGAAAGGCAAGCCATAGGGCTGTCCATTCTGGTGGGAAGAGGACTGGGTCCGGCCAGGTCCCGCAGAATCCTGGAAAAATTTCATGTCACATTGGTTGCCAAAGAGCCTGGGGTATTTCTAGAGGATTGTTCTGGAATTGGCCACAAGATGGCGAGAGTCGTCCGAGATGCTCTATTCATTCCTCCAAACGAAAGAGCTTAATCTCTTCTGGCCCTCTTTTCGATTACTTCCATGAAGATAGCTCTCTTGCAGCTTGATCCCACAGTTGGCGATCTCCAGGGAAACAGCGACCTCATCAGCAGCGCCCTTCACCGGGCGGCTGGAGCCGACCTGGCCGTCACCTCCGAGCTGGCTCTCCTCGGCTACCCTCCCCGCGACATGCTCCTCAACTCCGACTTTGTAGAGCGCAGCTGGGCTGTCTTGCGTTGCCTGGCCGAGTCGGTCCGCGAGCTTCCGGCACTCCTGGTGGGCCTGGCAGAGAAAAATCCCAGCGATGTGGGTCGTCCGCTCTTCAACTCAGCCGCACTCCTGCAAGACGGCCGGGTTGTCGAGACCTTTAGAAAGGCTCTGCTTCCCACATATGATGTCTTCGATGAGGATCGATACTTCGAGCCGGCAGGACGACAGCCCCAGATCCTGGAGCTGGATGGGCGGATTCTTGGAATCTCAATCTGCGAGGATATCTGGAACGACCGGGACTTCTGGCGTCATCGTCGATATCACACAGATCCAGTAGAGGAGCTGGCGCTCGCCGGGGCTGAGGCCGTCATCAACCTTTCCGCTTCACCTTTCACTGTGGGCAAGCAAAATCATCGCGAGGCCATGCTCTCAGGCCTCGCAAAAAAGCATCGCATTCCATTCATCTATGTCAACCAGGTAGGGGGCAACGACGACCTGGTATTCGATGGCAGAAGCAGCGTCTTTGATGGAGAGGGCCGGCTTGTCGCCAGAGCGCGGGGTTTTCTAGAGGATCTGATCATGGTGGACCTGGACGGATCCGGACGGATCGGCGCGGTTGCCGGCGAGGCGTATTCTTGTGGGGCGCATGAGTGCGTCGGAAAGGCGGCGATAGCCGAAGACGACTTCACCCAGGAGTCTGAGATCTGGCGGGCCCTGGTCCTTGGCACACGCGACTACGTTTCCAAGTGCGGATTCTCCGGGGTCCTGCTCGGCCTCTCTGGTGGGATAGACTCGAGCCTTGTGGCGGCCATAGCCTCGGAGGCACTCGGCCCGAAAAACGTTCTCGGCGTTCTCATGCCTTCCCCTTTCACCAGCCCCGAAAGCATTCGGGATGCTATCTTCCTCGCGCAAAACCTGGGAATTATGACCATTACCCTCTCCATAACCGATATTATGAACTCCTTTGGTCGCGTGCTGGCCGCCCCCTTTCTGGGCAGGCCCAAGGATGTAACCGAAGAAAATATCCAGGCCCGCATCCGTGGAAACATCCTCATGGCCCTCTCCAACAAGTTCGGACTTGTTCTTCTCACAACAGGGAACAAGTCGGAGCTGGCCGTGGGCTACTGCACAATCTACGGAGACATGTCAGGGGGGCTTGCAGTTATATCTGATGTCCCGAAGACCGCAGTATACAGGCTGGCGAGATGGCTGAACGCCTCGCGGGGACAGGAAATAATACCGGCTGCGGTCCTGACAAAGGCACCTACCGCGGAGCTTCGCTTTGGCCAGACCGACCAGGACAGCCTGCCACCCTATGAGGTTTTGGACGATATCCTGGAGAGGTATATCGAAAAGCATCAGTCGAGGGAGGAGCTCATTCACCTCGGTTATGAGAAATCAATGGTGGACAGAGTCCTTCATCTCGTTAAAATTGCTGAATTCAAGAGACATCAGGCTGCACCCGGGCTGAAGGTCACAGACAGGGCCTTTGGAAGCGGCTGGAGAATGCCGGTGGCCAGTCGAGCCTGGTAGCAGGTCTCATGCGGACGCTGATAATTTTGAGTGTCGTTTATATAGATTCAGCTTAAAGACGGTCTTTGATATGATCGCGAAGGGCTGTAGTAATATGAGTGGGATTGTATGCCGACCAGTCGTCCTCTCATTGTATCTGGCAGCTGTTCTTTCTGCCCTTCTTCTTCTCATGCCGGCATATGCAGAAGAATCATCGTCTATTGGTCAGAGATTGATTCTCAATGTCTACCTGGATAGCTCAGGCAAGGCTCTGGTCACCGGATATGCTGAGAACGTCAGCGGTCTGGCCTTTCTTAACAACTCTCAGTTCCGTTTCGAGAACGATTCCCATCAGCTCTATGCCCTTACCGCAGGCTTGACCACCAAAGTGGGGGACATTTGGACATTGCGCTTTGATGCGAATGGGAGCTTTGATGATTACAGAGCGACCTTCTACCTGCCGAGTGAGACCAGCCTTGGGCAGATCAATGCCTCGCAGGGTCTGGGATACCTGCTTTCCGCATCCAATGAATCGCTAGTGGCAGATGTGCAGGGCTGGGAGGTCACCGACCCCCAGATATCTATTCAGTATCAGCAGCCGCTGGCCGCCAACAGCAATAGCCGGCTCCCCCTGCTTCCTGGCTATCCTGACGAGGGCAGGGCCCTGATTATGCTCGTCATTGCTGCTGCCCTCTTGATCGCAGGATTTGGCTTTGCTGTGTTCCTGCAGAGGAAGAGGCGAGCATCGACTGCGAGCCCATTGGGGGGCCTGTCAGCAGAGCCCATTGGCGTTGAGAAGAAAAAAAGTGCAGATGTTGGCACTGATGCTGTTGTTCTTGCAGCGTCAATTGCCTCATCTCAAACGGATATTGATTCGTCTTCTGAAGACGACGGCGTCTTAATCTCGCAAGATGAATTGCCGCCAGCCTCTGCGAATGAGTCTGAGAGCAATCAGACATCTCCCTCAGGTGAGATGTTGACGGCAGAGGTTTCGGCTGTGTTGCCTGAATCTACCTCTTCAGTGGAGCCGTCTGCTGTCCAGGAGGCGCCAGATGCCAAGGAAAGCCAACCAGAGGCCGGCCCTGGCCCTCAGCAAGAGCCAACGAAAAATGGCATAGTAGTCAGCTCTGAGATGGAAGCGGTAATAGAGACCCTCACCGCCAGAGAGCGGGCGGTGATGAGCACATTGATTGCTCATGGCGGCAGAATGACTCAGGCAGAGATCCGGTATGAGACCGGAACGCCCAAGTCATCATTAACTGGAATCTTGATCTCCCTGGAGCGCAGAAAGCTTGTAATCAAGAAAGAATGGGGCCGAACCAACATAATTGAACTTTCCGAATGGTTTTTATCGAAAAAAGAACGTTCGTAAACCTTTTTTTAAAAAAACTTCGGCAGGCCTTCGACATTTCGGAGCCCATCGTTCGGCTCCTATTATTTCTATCGTTCAGTAGCAGGTTATATAGCCGGACGGCGATAATTGGGCTGACCGGATTGATGAACGGGTATGTTGAGTGGGAATTACTGGTTAGAAAAATATATTAGAGGTTTGATTACAAATGATATTTGCACAAATTCGAAGCAAGTTGGCACTGGTTCTTCTTGTCGCCGTCTGCCTTTTGGCAGTACCGGCTCTATCCATTCCGATGGACGATAATCGTGACCGGCCCTTTCATGGGTCAACGTTTGCCATGAAAAACGACCTCACGAATGATACTGCAGCCGGCAACGCTTCAGCCTGTCCGATGCGCGGCGACGGTAGAAACATGAGTGAAGGCTGTGCAATGTCTGGCACATGCAAAATGAACGAAATGGGCCCGATGGGTCCACAGTTCGGTCGCGATGGCGAAGGATGCAACAGATCGGCAAACAAATGTGCCTTCCAAGGCCTGGGCAGCAATAGCAGGTGCGGCAAAGCCTCTCAGTACATGCCAGAAATCTCACCAGTCCTGCTCATGGATGATATGACTGTAGCGGATCTGGAAAACATGACTCTCAATGAGATCAGGGCTCTTGCCCAGGAGAAGACGCAGGAGCTGAACAATATGACCCAGTCCGAGGTTGATCAGCTTGTTCAGACCAGGCTTTCCAAGAGTGACAATATGACTCTCTCAATGTTCGAGGAAGATGCCAGGAATATGCGACAGATGGCCAGGATCCTGGAATGGGCCTCTTCGGAGCATCACTTCAGGGCTTGATCATTCAATGCAGGAAATAATCTTATAGGAATTGGGAATTTGGGGAAAGCTATGGGGCCGTTTGGCAGGCGAGTTTGATGATGGATATCTGCAGAAGAATTTTATGTATTGGGTTGGCGGGTTTGCTCTTTATCGGTCTGTCCGGCATATCTCTAGCCGAGCCCAGTGAGGGGAAGAATACGATTACGTCTGGTGATGAGGCAAATTCTCAGGCAAGGGGGATGGCGCCATCCCAAGGTGAAGGCTCTTTCAACGGTGCGCCAACTGGCGTCTCAGATTACAATAATGACCGGAATATGATGAAGCCCGAAGATGGCATGATGGGCCGCCAGGATGATGGGGTCGGGTCGTCTCAAGATGAAGGCTTTCCTATGGGCATTCCTCTGGAGGTCCTTTACAGCGGGCATGGCTTTGCTTTGAAGGACAATGAATCCCATATCCTTCGGCTGAAGGTCGAGACCATCATGCCCATGCAGTCCGACCAGATCCGAGATCTTCTCTCCTCCAACAAGAGCCTGGAGGAGATCCGAGATGAGATCCAGGCAAAAGAGGATGAGGCAGGCGAGATGGCCATTCGCGGAAGCATGATTTTTGATCGGGGCATCTATCCCCTCGTAAGTATTGCTATATCCACAACCAGCAATAATTCGACTGCCATCCATGCGAGTTTGGCAGATAGAGATCAAGGACCCTCAAATGATACATCCGCCTGGGGCAGCTTATCTGTCATCATCTCTCCCTCGGAGGGAGGCATGATTGGCACTGGTGAGCTTGAGATCGATAATGGCCAAAATAGGGGCCTGTACGCAATCTTGCTGGACCTGGAGCCTCCGAGGCAAGGCCAGAAGAATATGATGAGGGGGGATTGAGCCCATATCTCATCACATTCTCGCTATTGCAATGCTTTTCCTTCTCATGTCCTCGCCCGCCCTGGGTGAAGGACGGCAGCTCTTCTTGAATGTCTATGTAGATGACACCCCAGGCAAAGCTCTCGTGGTTGGCAATGTGGATGATGCCTCAGGCCTCTCGTTTCTCGATGAATCGGATAGCATCCACGAGGATAACGGCCAGATCTATGCGGTATGCGATTCGCTGGTCAAAAAAGATGATGACGGCTGGGTTTTATCATTTCCTGCCGGCGGATACTATGAAGAGTATCATGCGGTCTTCTTCGTGCCTGGGGGCTTCACTTTCCATGAGATCAATTGCAGCGATGGCCTGGAGATCCTTTCCACGGCCTACAACGGTTCAATAATTCTTGATGTGCAGGGGTTCGAGCTTACAGATCCGGCTGTGAATTTCCGGTACGGTGAAGCATCAAGCTAGATTGCAGGAATAGCCCACGTCACTGGCACGTCGTCGGTTCTGTAGCCTGGACGCACCTTCGACTCAGACAGGGGCGTCTTGGTTCCGCTTTTAAACATTATGAGGCCGGTGTAAGCGATCATGCTGCCGTTGTCGCCCATGAACTTCCGGGCAGGCAAAAAGAACTTGGCCCCCCTTTCCTCGCACATGATGTTGAGCATCTCGGAGAGCCTCTTGTTGGCTCCGACGCCTCCGACAAGCATCGCCTCTTTCTTCTCTGCGTGGGCCATGGCCCTTTCTGTGACCTCTACCAGCATGGCGAATGCCGTCTCCTGGAGGCTGTAGCAGACGTCGGCCAGGTCGTTCTTCTTGGCGGCTTCACTCGCAGCTGTTGACAGCCCTGAAAATGAGAGGTCCATGCCTTTCACTGTGTATGGCAGAGGAATGTACCTGGTGGCCTTGCTAGCGAGCTGTTCAACCTTGGGCCCTCCAGGATGGGGAAGCCCGACTGAGCGGGCGAACTTGTCGATGGCGTTCCCCACAGATATGTCGAGCGTCTCGCCAAAGATGCGGTAGCGGCCCTGGCGGAGAGCCAAAACCTGCGAGTTGGCTCCGCTCACATAGATCACAGCCGGGTCCGTTGCCCCTGACTGCCATTTGCCGACCTCTATGTGGGCAACGCAGTGGTTGACGCCAATGAGAGGCAGAGAATAGTGCAGGCTGAGGCTACGTGCCGCAGTGGCCACAGTTCTCAGGCAGGGTCCGAGCCCCGGTCCCTGGGAGAATGCTATGGCATCGATCTTCAGGCCGTGCTGACGGGAGTAGGCCAGCACATCGCCCACAACCTTTGGCATATACTCAGCGTGATGCTGGGCAGCCTCACGAGGGTGGATGCCTCCTTTTGCCGGGGTGTAGGTTGCGCTCTTCTCGTATATCACGCCCCCATCGTCCACAAGAGCCGCGCTGAGGTTCCAGGCTGTGCCTTCAAGGCCGAATACGATCATGGATTAATAGGCTCCTCTTATCTTCCGTCAGACATAACCAAGACCTATGTCCTTTCTGTACCTTATTCCATTGAACCTGATCCGTTTGATGTTATCGTAGGCTTTTGTCCTGGCATCGGCCAGGCTGCGACCGCGGGCCACCAGCGTCAGAACCCGTCCGCCTGTAGTAAAGAGCTTCTTGTTGCCTGCCGCATCCTGGCCGAAGGCGGTGCCGTTATGGTAGACCAAGACCTCCGAGTCCACCCGATCTAGGCCGGAGATGGGCATATTGGTGTAGTGCTCTCCTGGATAGCCGGGCCGCTCCCCGCTTCCTCCTGATGAGAGGGGCTTTATGGCCCTGCCGGATATGGCGCAGATTCCCAGGCAGTAGTCACTGGACCACTTCAACGGAATTGAGTCGAGCTTTCTCTCCAGCATTGCAGTGGAGATTTCAAAGAAATCCGTCTCCAGACGGGGCAGGATGACCTGCGTCTCAGGATCGCCGAGACGCACATTGATCTCCAGAACAGATGGCTCTCTCTCTTCAGATATCATCAGGCCGAAGTAGATAACACCCACATAATCGTGACCAGTGGCCTCTCGAAAGCCACGAACTGTAGGCCCGGCGATCCTGTCCATTATCTTCTCGGTCAGCTCCTCGTCGAGCCACGGGTGAGGCGAGAAGCCACCCATTCCTCCTGTATTTGGGTTGTTATTGAGATTGGGGTTAGAAGAGAGCTTGTTGAAGAGCCGGACGGCTACAGACTCATCTGACGAAAATGCCTGCTTGTAGTCCAGAGCCGACTCAAGAGGACGGACTGTCCTTCCGTCGCTCAGAGCGAAGAACATCAGCTCTCGGCCATCAAGCTTCTGTTCGATCTCAATTCTCTCACCAGCCCGACCAAAGAGCTTGGGGTTGACCATGATGCGCTCGATTGTGGAGATGGCTTCGTCTTCAGTTGAGCAGACAATGGAGCCCTTTCCCGCAGCCAGGCCGTCAGCCTTGACCACCAGGCCCTGTCCTTGGTTCTCAGAGAAGAACTGCCTGGCGTACTCCTTTGCATCTTCCGGGCGCTCGAAGTTCTGGCAGGGTGGCACTGGGACATTCAAGCCCTTGAGAAGCTCTTTGGTGGTGCATTTGCTGTTCTCCAGTATCGCCGCCTCTTTCTTGGGCCCCAGGATTCTCAAATCATTCTCCTGGAAGGCATTGACGATGCCGTCTGAGAGATAACCCTCCGGACCTACGAACGTCAGGTCGATGCTTTCTCTTTTTGCAAAATCGAGCATTTCTCTGATGGTCTTTGGAGGCTTGCCCTGAACCAGAGCCAGCCGGCACTTGTCTATCATCTCGCTGCCTGCGTTTCCTGGAGCCACGAATACCTTTTCCACTGCACCGCTCCGGGCAAAGGCATGAGCTATGGCATTTCCTCTGCCGCCTGCATCCACTACAAAGACTCTCTTGCCGGACATCAAATCCCAATCTATCCCATCGGTTAGCTATATAAAACCGCAGGTTGAGCCATTTTGCAATGCGATTGATGCCCTGGCATATGGGCCAAAATGTTCACTCTCGCGGATTTGTGGTTTTGAACGACCCAGCGCGACTCGCGCAGGAGATGATGTTGCTATGTACTCCCAGGAGCAGATTCTAAAAGCTATTCAGGAGAAGAACGTCGAGTTCCTCCGACTACAGTTCACTGATATATCCGGAATTGTCAAGAACGTGGCCATTCCAACCACCCAGATCGGAAAGGCCTTGAAGAGCGGCATATCTTTTGATGGCTCTTCCATTGAGGGGTTTGCCAGAATCCAGGAGTCGGATATGGTACTGCAGCCAGACCTGTCTACCTTCAGCATTCTGCCCTGGCGCTCCAAGGACGGCAGCAACGAGGCCCGGATGATCTGCGACGTGCACCTGCCCAATGGAAAGCCATTCGAAGGCGATCCTAGAAACGTGCTCCGCCGCCAGCTTGAGAAATCCCAGGAACTGGGCTACAAGATGAATGTCGGCCCGGAGCTGGAGTTCTTCCTCTTTGAAAAGCAGAATGGCGGTTCGGCTACAGTCCCGCACGACTCCGGCGGATACTTTGATCTGGGGCCGGTAGACCTGGCAGAAGATGTGCGTCGCGAGATAATCCGGTCCCTGATCGAGATGGGGTTCACCATCGAGGCCTCCCATCACGAGGTCGCCAAGGGCCAGCACGAAATCGACTTCGTTTATGATGATGCTTTGAAGAACGCAGATAAGGTTGTGACCTTCAAGTATGTGACAAAGACCATCGCCATGCGAGAGGGTCTGCGCGCCACATTCATGCCCAAGCCCATTTATGGGGCAGCCGGCACCGGAATGCACGCCAACATATCGCTATTTCGCGGCTCGGAGAATGCATTCTTCGACTCCGAGGCTAAATCTGGGCTCAGCGATCTTGCCAGGTTCTTTGTAGGCGGATTGATCGAGCACGCCTGTGCCATCACGGCCATTGCAAATCCCATCATCAACTCCTATAAACGACTGGTGTCGGGCTTTGAGGCCCCTGTTTACATCACCTGGTCCGGTCCAAATCGTTCCTCGCTCATCAGGATCCCTGCCGGACGCGGGCTGTCTACCAGGATAGAATTCCGTTCGCCAGATCCAAGCTGTAATCCCTACCTGGTCTTCGCCGTAATCTTGGCCGCAGGCCTTGACGGAGTAAAAAGGAGCATCGATCCGGGCGAGCCGGTGGACCTGAATGTCTATCATCTGAGCTCAGCCGAGAGGAACGCTATGGGCATCAAGATTCTGCCAGCAAATCTCAAGGAAGCCCTGGACTATCTGGAGGCGGATCAGGTCATACGCGATGCTTTGGGCGAGCACGTCTTTGAGAATATTATGCGCCTAGGCATGTTGGAATGGCAGGCTTACAACACATTCGTACATCCCTGGGAGATTGAGAGGTATATCAATTCATTTTAGGAGCACCTGTGGCTCCTGTTATCTTTTTTCTTGAGGATTTTTTTCGCGTTTCTTTTATTCATTTTTATCCATATTGGTACTCGGAGGCTGATCCGCGACCTGTCACCCGAAACGTATATATCTAGCATCATCATTGGGTGAGTCCGGGCCGGTAGCTTAGTCAGGTAGAGCGAAAGGCTCTTAACCTTTAGGTCGGGGGTTCAAATCCCTCTCGGCCCGCTTTAAAAGACCGGGGCTGTGGCCTAGCCAGGTAGGGCGATGGGCTCCAGCGGTATAATTTGATGATGAGAAACGGGTCTACTGAGATCTCTCGACGGGGAGGTTGTTGATGATCCGTTGGAGCACTGAAAAGAGCTATTATCAGCCAACGTTTCGGCTGTGCTTCAGTATCGGAGAGACCCGTCGATCGTGAGTTCGAATCTCACCAGCCCCACCTTTTTCTTATATCTTCCACAGCTCTTAAATATCCTCTGAGCCATCTCCTGACGGGTGCCGAGATGTTTAGAGATATTCTCACTATATGCTGGTCCATCAAGGAGGTCAATCGTAACCTCTCTGATAGGAAATCTATATCGGACGTTTCCATCAAGTATCTTAGAAATTCATGCTCCAATCTGGCCGGACTGATGCGAGATGTGAGCAAAACCATGCCCAACGAGGTCCTCGTTGTTGTGGATAATAAGGGAGCCCGGAAGAGTTTTTCTTTAAATGAGGTTGCAGAGATGCTTTATGATGCTCGAAAGATAGTAGAGCTGAATTTGATCGACAACATCAGCCGGTGGGCGAGGGCCCAGATGCCATCTTTTGCAAATGTCGCGCCTCAGGACTCATAGGGCTCATCAATAGCATTTCAGAGCATGTTTTCTCATCATCGGCTTTGCAAATGGGCCCTTGCTCTCAATCGGTTATCAATTTTTCTGCTTCCCTGATTCCATGACGCGATTAGGCGTGCATGTTTCTGTGGCTGGCGGTCTGGACCTGGCCGTCATCAGGGCTTCTCAGAAAGGCTGTGATGCATTTCAGATCTTCTCCTCGAATCCTCGAAGCTGGAGATCAAAGCCCATCACCGAAGAATCGGCAGAGCGCTTTGTCTACCGGCTCCAGCAGTCCGGCCTCTCACCAGTTGTCGATCACATGCCCTATCTGCCAAATCTCGCCTCGGCAAAGGACGGGGTCTATGCTCAGTCGGTAGAGACTTTAGCCAGGGAACTCGATCGTTGTCGGACACTATGCATACCTTATCTCGTAACTCATCTGGGAAGCCATCTAGGTTCCGGGCGGGAGAAGGGTCTCGCGAGGATCGTAGCGGCTCTGAGGAGCGCTTTTGACAGATCCGAAGGCGATGTCGTCGTGCTCTTAGAGAACAGCGCCGGCACGAAGAACAGCATGGGCAGCACTTTTTCGGATTTAGCCGAGATCCTTTCCTCACTGCCTGAAGAGACCGGACGTCTGGGGGTATGCCTGGACACCTGCCATCTTCATGCTGCAGGATACGACCTGAGGTCCGGTCCAGCATTGGATATCACTCTCGATCTGTTTCAGGAGATGGTTGGCCCGGAGAGGCTTATGCTCATTCATCTCAACGATTGTCGGGGCAGCATGGGAGCATGTCTGGACAGGCACGAGCATATTGGCCTCGGCCAGATCGGCGAGGAGGGCTTTCGGGCAGTCTTGACCCATCCCGTTCTGGCTCGATTGCCCATGATACTGGAGACGCCGGTTGATGCTCGCAGGGACGACCTGGGCAATCTCGAGGTCGCGAGGTGTCTTGCCTCAGGGATAGAATAGCTTCTCAACGACCAGCATCAGTGCATCATTGGATATGGGCTTGACCAGGTAACTGCTTGCACCGAGATCGTAGCTCTTCTGAATATCCTGGTCTTCATTGGATCCGGTCAGGATGACCACGGGTATGGTGTCCAGGCTCTTGTCCTTCTTGATATGTGTGAGGAGATCTATGCCGCTGACATCGGGCAGGTTGATGTCCAGCAAGATGAGCTGGGGCAAATCTTCTTTGGTTTTGTTTTGTAGGGCATCAAGGGCAACTTTTCCGCTGGTGGCAATAACCAGACGGCGATCCAGCTTATTATGTTTCAATACCCGTTTTGTTACGGCTACGTCCTCCAAATTGTCTTCCACCAGCAGGATCCTTATCTGCAAATCCATAGATTCACCTGATGCATTAGGGACACCTTTGCACTTCCATAATTTAGACCAATTGAATAGTTGCAGCTACCCACAAAAATAGTTTTCCCACTGAATCGTCTATACTCCACATTGATTGACCTCTATCATGTCAGACCTATACCGTTATCCTGAAATAAAAACATTTGGATGAAGATCTTGTAATTCTATTAAACACTAAACATACAATTTTCGTATTAGTACTGAATTATAGTCAGGTCCAAATATCCGTGCGTTGGTCTTCCTTTAGACTTTGTCCTCCAGATATCTCTTTACTCGCCCGCTGGAGAGGAGGGCAACCCGGCTCAGAGGAACATCTGCCTCCAGATCGTAACCCAGGGCCGTGCCCAGCGCGTTTGAGAAGTCCAGGATTTCGGAGTGCTGGGGCATCGCCGTGCGGGTGAGCCTGTCTCGGGATCTGCCAAGGTGCATGTAGGCCTTGACCTCTACGAAGTCCGGCTCTGCCCTCGCGATGATGCTCGCGTAGTCTTTTGGCCTATCCATGTTCAGGCCGCGAGCAAGGGTCATTCGTATCACGCTTCTGCAGCGGTGCTGCGTTAGCATTTCCAGGCTCTCCTCAATCTTCGGCCAGAAGTCTGCTGCCGGGCGGCAGACGCGCAGGTACTGCTCTGCATCCGGAGCGTTGAGGCTGAGATAGAGCTGGGTTGGCTGGAGTTCGGCCAAGACTTCTGGGTGAGTGGCGTTGCTCACTAAAAATGAGGTCATGCCTCTCTTCCTGATCAGATCGATAAGCTCCTTGAGGTAAGGATAGAGGGTGGGCTCGCCCATGAGGGAGAGTGCTACGTGCCTGGGCAGGCGAGCCTCGGCTAGCCTTGACTGGTCCGTGGTCTTGGCCCCTCCGTAACCTGAGAGAAACTTCTTCTGGCCTGCTAGGATGCCCTCCAGGAGCGCTGCCGGCTCCATTGGTTCCTTTGTTGCAGGAACCGGATCGTCTATCGGCCTCCAGCAGTGCAGGCAGGAGTGGTTGCAGGCCAATGTGGGTGTAGCCTGCACGCAGCGGTGGCTGGATATGCCGTAGAAGTGGTGCTTGTAGCACTGATCTCCGCCGCGCAGGCTGCGATTGAGCCAGAGGCAGGGCTTGACCGCGCCTGCGCCGACGATATGGTAGCCCTGGCGGGCGAGAGTCTCTGTAGCGTGATCTTGAGTCTCCATGGCTGCAAAGAATGACTATATCCAATGATAAATAGTTGCGTGTGGCTTGGCAACGGCAAAGGATATGATCTGCAAGGTCCTATGACTCTTTCGTATGGCCTGGCGATCGATGGTATTGATTGCTATTTTAGTGGCGGCGGTCGCGTCTGCTCACGGAGCAGAGCAGATTGTTGCCGCTCAGGAGATCGTGGACAGGATTGTGGCCAAAGAATCTATTTATTATAATAATATTACCGTTGTCGGTGACCTGGACCTCTCACTCCTTTCCGATGCCAGGGTGCCTGCCTCGTTCGTCCTGACCAACTCCAATCTGGATAACGCGAGCTTCGCAGGCGTCACATTCGAGCAGGATGCAGTCTTTTGGGGCACGACCTTTGGCAATGCCAGCTTCGAGAAATCCGGATTTCTCGGCTATGCCGACTTTGCAGACGCGAGCTTTGCCAACACCAGCTTTTCTGCTTCATCCTTCTCCAGGCCGGCGGTCTTCGACGGCTCGCTCTTCAGGGATCGCGTGAGCTTCGAGGATGCCGAATTTTCTGAGGACGCCTCCTTCAATGGCGCCCGATTTCTTGGGGGGGCCAACTTCAATTACTCCGACTTCAACTCCTACTCCTACTTTGTGTCAGCGGAGTTTTTGGGCGACGTCTTTTTCTCCGATGTTGACTTCATGGCAGCCTCAGACTTCTCAGCAGCCTCCTTCTTCGACAAGGCCAACTTCTTTTCCTCTCGCATGAGTGCTACCACCTTTTCCGATGCTCACTTCACAGGTCCAGCTCAATTCGGCCTGGCCAGTTTCTCCGGCCTCTCTTCTTTTGGTGGTTCGGTCTTTGCCGATGAGGCAGGATTTGGCCTGGCTCGTTTCTCAGGTGCCGTCTATTTCTCTGACGCCAAGTTTCGCGGGCTCGCTCTCTTCGGCCTGGCAAAATTCGAGGATATCGTCAGCTTCGACCATGCCGATTTTTCAGGCGATCTTAATTTCAAGAGCGCGTCAATCGCTACTTTGCTCTTTGAGAAGGCAACCCTGGGCAATACATCACGAATCATCTTAAACGATTCCGACATTTCGCGATTCAAAGCCCATTGGAATGTGATTGATGATCATGTGGTCTGGGATCCCGGAGCCTACTTGGCCCTGGTGGAAAACTACCGCCGCCTGGGATGGTCGAACGATGAGGATGACTGTTATTATCAATATCGGTGGTTCGATCAAATTAGCTCGGGATGGGGGTGGTCCAAAATCGTTGATATTTTGGCTTGGCTCTCTTGTGGCTATGGAGTAAAGCCCGGATATGCAGCGCTATGGTCGCTTCTGGTCATCCTTATCTTTGCGCTGGTTTATTGGAATGGAGACGGCATTCGCAGGTCTGCCAAGCCTCTGCATGAGCCGGCGGAAAAGTATGCGACACCTGGTCAGGTTACCATGCGTAATGCACTCTTCTTCAGCACCATGATCTTCATATCTCGGGGGCCGAATGAATTTTTGCCAATAGGCAGGAACAGGTATTACGTCATCGTTGAGGGAATCATCGGCTGGCTACTCCTGGCCCTTTTCCTGGTGACCCTTGGCCGGGTCATGATTCGGTGATCCAAAGATGTAAATCCTGGGACCTATCTAAAAATGAGTCGGTGACGGAAATATCCCGACTGCATCGGCAGCTTTCAGGTTTCATATTAATCGTCATGCTAGTCATCTTTTTTCTGGGGGGGCAGACAGATGCCAAAGATGCTGGGCTTGATGCCTTTCTTCCGCATGACCTGGCCAGCAGCGGCCTGAGCGCATCTGCAGAGGATCTGTTGGTGGAGATCGAATCGGGAGAATCCTTGAACCTAAGCGGCCTCACCATAATCGGATCGCTGGATCTGAGCCGGCTGAGCGAGCCTGTCAGGCAGTCTATACGAATTACCAATTCCCGATTCTTGGGCGCTGTAAGAATGGAGTCTGTGACCTTCGCCCAGGGCCTGGACCTGAGGGGATGCACATTCGAGGATAACGTGAGCTTCGTCAAGTCCCGCTTTTTGGCAGACGCCAAGTTTTCTGGAGCCCAATTTATCAAGCAGGCAGACTTTGGCGATACCTATTTCGAGGCCCTCTCCTCCTTCATCAGCGCCCGGTTTTTCAATGACTCCAGCTTTGGCAATGTAGAGTTTAATGGCGACGCCGTCTTTTTGGACAGCTCTTTTGCCAAAGACGTCGATTTTGATGATGCCAAATTCATGAGATCCGGTTCTTTTCGAAACGCCCGTTTCGATAACGTCCGGTTCTTTGAGACTGAGTTCGTCGGGCAGGCCACATTTCTGGATGCCGCTTTTTTTGGCAATGCCACCTTTGCCGCAACCCGTTTTGACAGCGATGTGGTCTTCCGCAATTCCCGTTTTCTCATGGGCAGCACCTTCGGTCTTTCCAGCTTTGCCGGGCTCGCTGACTTCGGCCGGGTTAGTTTTCAAAAGACTGCCTTCTTTGGTGGCGTAAAGTTCTCAGACCTGGCTTACTTCGTGGCCGCCCGGTTCAATGAGGACCTGATCCTGGAGGGAGCGAGGCTGTACAGCATGCAACTGGATGATGTATCTTTTTCGGAAGCGTCCATGATCAACCTGAATAGCACCGATTTCACCAAATTCGTGGTCCACTGGAATACTATTCGGGATCGCATGGTTTACAACGGTGCCGCTTATCTGGCCCTTGTGAAGAACTACAAGAGCCTGGAGTGGTTTGACGAGGCCGACGACTGCTACTATCAATACAGGAGGATCGGCCAAGACAAAGCTCCCTGGGGCTGGGATAAGCTCTCGGATATAATCTCCTGGCTCTCTTGCGGCTACGGAGTTCGGGTGAGCTATACCACCTTCTGGTGCCTATTTACCATCCTGTTCTTTGGCGTGATCTTCTGGGCAGGCAAGGGAATGAGCAAATTCGAGATCGAGGGCATGGAGCTGCCCGGAGACACACGGATTAAGCCCAGCAAGCGCGCTTCGTTTACGGATGCCCTCTATTTCAGCATAGCCATGTTCACCACATCCCAGGCCCCAGTCAATACCTATCCGGTAGGAGTCTACAGGCATCTGGCCATGGCCGAGGGAATCTTAGGCTGGTTCTTCTTAGGATTGTTCGTGGTGGTTTTGAGCGCTGTGCTCATTCGTTGATTCGAGCGGCACTGCCGTTGGGGTGAGTGCTCGGGCAGGCCAATGCTGCTGGCTGCTAGTAAGGACATTATCATGATCACTTTCGCTGTGCATAGATTGGCTTGATATAGTTTCCATCCTATCTTCTATTAGTTCCTTAAATTACAGAAAGATCGGCACATTGCCGAGAACGAAAAAAAGCAATCGATATATGGAGGATAGACGAAATGTCCAGTATAGTACACTTTGAGATACCCGCAGATGATATCCAGAGGGCGAAGACATTTTATTCCGATCTCTTTGGATGGAAGATTGAAGGCTTTCAGGGCATGGACTACATGATGATCGACGTCTTTGGCGCTCCTGGGGGCGGCATGATGAAGAGGATGCACCCGGACCAACTGATAACTCAATACATCGGAGTGACGTCGGTTGACGAATATGCAGCTAAAGTCGAAAAGCTGGGCGGCAAAATCCTCGTTCCGAAGAAGGCAGTTCCTGGCATGGGTTATTTCGTCATCTGCATGGACACTGAGAATAATACCTTTGGGATCTGGGAGATGGATCTTCAAGCGAAATGATCTGGCCGGCATTGCAAGCTTCAAAGAATCAATTCCTTTTTTGCCTGCCACTTCAAGCGTTAAGACTGCGCGCATGAGCTTTTATGGTTGTTGGGTTTTGATCGAGAGCCTGTACGGGCCAATCCGGAAAGGTTGATATACGTGTTTGCTATACGAGAAATGCGGTAAAAGGGCGCGTGGCCTAGTCAGGATAAGGCGGCAGCCTCCTAAGCTGTAGATCGGGGGTTCGAATCCCCCCGCGCCCGCTAGCTTTTTTTTAAAAAGGCTTCAGTGAACTATCTTGGAGATGGCAAGCTCCAGGATATCTTCTGCCCCGCTCTTCTTTAACTGGGGTATGAGCAGGTTGACTGCCGACCTGTCCACCACAGTCTCTACTGCATAGTAATCTGAGTTGTACAGCTTTGATATTGTGGGATTTTTCATGCTGGGAAGCATGGATATCACAGTCTTCATGGAGTCCTCAGGAACGTTCATCTTGAGCAGCACTTTTCCCTTGGCCTTAATAACCGCGGAGAGCAGCGTCTGAACTGCATTGATCTCCTCTCTCTTCACCGGGTCGGCCCAGCTCTTCTTGTTGGCGATCAGCTCGGAAGTGGATTTGAGCATCACATCGATGATCTTCAGGCCGTTCTTCTTCAGGGTAGAGCCGGTCTCTGTGAGATCGACCACCACATCGGTCAGCTCCGGGACTTTGGCTTCGGTGGCCCCGAATGAGAACTGGATATCAACAGGTATTCCCAGATTCAAGAAGAAGGCCTGGGTGAGGTTGGGATACTCAGTTGAGACGCGACTTGCTGGCTTGATATCTCGTGCGGAGTTGATGTTCTGGCTCTCAGGCACGGCCACGACCAGCTTGACAATGCCTGGCCCCATCTTGCCGTAGTTCAGCTCTGCAACGTGGGCAACCACGGCTCCTGACTCCATTATCCAGTCAGTTCCGGATATGCCCAGATCGAAGTAGCCTTTGGCCACGTATCCCGGTATCTCCTGTGGCCGGAGGATCTTGACCTTGCCGATGCGGGGATCTTCAATCCTGGCGTTGTACTCTCGCTCAGTTCTTTTTACCTCGAGACCTGCCTGCTCGAAGAGCTGCAGGGTCTGGTTTTGCAGGCTGCCTTTGGGAATGGCGATGTCTATCATTTCAATGTTTGGCTTTTTTAGAACATATTTTTGTCTTTTGCTCAGAGGCTCACAATATTTATAAATATCTACAGTAATAAAGCATTACTCGTGGGGGTAAGAATGGCATCTCTGATAATCTCTGACACACACTTCGGCCTGGATTCATCGACTCTCAAAAGCCAGACAAAGGTAGACCAATTGATGCGAGAGATATCGGAATTTATGTGCGATTGCGATGAGGTCGTTCTCTTGGGTGATATCTTTGATTTTTGGAGAGTTAGGCCTGAGAGCGCTGTGCGAGGTTCCCTTCCGTTCCTGAAACGACTCTCCCTGATGGATATCTCAATTCGCTACGTGGTTGGCAATCACGATCATCATCTGGTGGTTCAAAAGCAAGAGGCGGAGATCATGGAAAGGGCCGCACGCGGTGATCTGTATCCAGTTTTCATTCCGGCATTGCGCTGGCACAGGACCATTGCTGGCCTTGATATCGAGATGCTCTACCCAACCTACAAGACCCGTTGCTCGCACAGGAACTTTCTCTTCACTCACGGCCACCATCTCGATGGCATCCAGACCTTCACATTGCACCTGATGGAGAGGTTGCGTCGCATCTCCGGAGAGGAGTCCCTTCCTTCAGACAAGGAGATGATGATGACCTACACATACGAGAGCATCTATCGCTCTGCTGGCATCGGCGAGGTGGTCTCGTTTGAAGACTCAATCTGGAAGGCCTCCAGCCTGCTGTTGAGGTTTAATTCCCGCGTCTCTTCTCATCAGCGATTGGCGTCTGTTGAGGGACAGTACGAGGCCATACAGCAGTTCATTCGCGAGAGAAGCCTTGGCAAAGTGGACTGCTTCGTCTATGGGGACACGCACCGTGCTGGCATATATCAAAAAAAGGGGGGCCCACTGGCAGTGAACACCGGCTGCTTTATGCGCGAGCAGGGAGAACTCTCCTGCTTGGAGACGCCCGACACCTATCTGCTCATAGATGAAGACTGTTTGGCAATTAGGCAGTTGGGCAGAAAGAAGCCGCTCTATTTGTGCGAGCTTCTATAGCCTCCAAACCTATTTCATTGTGCATATCCTAAAGGCCCAGATATGTTTGAACCAAATGAGGAATCTATGGTCCTGGAGATCGTGCGCGGTTTTTTCGACATCCCTCCTGATGAGATGATAAAGATCGGAGACTCAATGAAAAAGGCGCTCTTCGAATCCCCTACGACAAGTGAGGAGCAAGCGTTATCCAATCTTAAAGATGCGCTGAAGGATCTGTCCAAAGAGCAGGTCTTGATCGCAGGCATGTTTGTCTCAGGGCTCTTGCGCTGCAACCTCTCTGAGCAGATCGAGCAGCAGTATCAGCAGGCCCGGGCAGATGGCAGGGTTGAGTCGGATTGAGGTTAAGCGTGATTTCTTCTGTCCGCCTGCGGCAGTCTGACCGGCGATGAGGGACTTGCTTTTGGCATGTGCGGACGAGAAAGCTCTCAATTCAGAGATGAGGGCCATAGTCGATGCAATATTGGCCGGCCAGATCATCTCTGAAGCAGATCTGGAGCTGGCAAAGAAAGGCGCTTCTTGCAGGCTGGGGCTTCCGTCGCTGCCAAGTAATGCCGATATCCTTGGCTTTGCACTTCCGAGCGAGAGAGAAGGGCTGGGAATGCTTGTCAGAAAGCCCACCCGAACCCTCTCCGGGGTGGCGGTCATCGCTGCCATGACGTCACCAGCCCGCTGCCCGCACGGAACCTGCGTCCCCTGTCCAGGCGGCATTTCGTGCGTCTCACCGCAGAGCTACACAGGTCGCGAGCCAGCTGCTCTGCGAGCCGCCCAGCACGATTATGATCCCTACCGTCAGGTGACGGCCCGTCTCTCTCAACTGGACGAGATCGGCCATCCCCTGGACAAGTCTGAGCTGATCATCATGGGCGGGACCATCACAGCCCGTCCTCTGGGCTACCAGCACTGGTTCGTCAGGCGCTGTCTGCAGGCCATGAATGATTATCCCGCCGGCGGCAAGCCTTCTGCAGTGCGCCAGTCCTTTCTCGAAATAGCTGCAGCCAATGAAACCGCATTCGTGCGAAACATTGGCACAACATTCGAGACCCGTCCGGACTACTGTCGGCCCAATGACATCTCTCAGATGCTAGAGCTTGGGGCGACCAAGGTGGAGCTGGGAGTGCAGAGCACTCGCGACGATCTCCTTGTGAATATGAAGCGCGGTCACACCGTCGAGGACTCAGTGCGGGCCAATTGCGCTTTGCGTGAGGCCGGGCTCAAGGTGGGCTTTCATATGATGCCTGGGCTGCCCGGCTCCTCGCCCAAGATGGATCTGGACGTCTTCACGGATCTGTTCACCGACAGCCGCTTTCGTCCTGATTACCTCAAGATCTACCCAGCGCTGGTCGTGGAGGGCACCGAGCTGTTCCGGCAGTACCAGAACGGCGAGTACACGCCACTTGGCGATGATGAGGCGGCAGAACTAGTCTCCTGCATCAAGCAGATTCTTCCTCCCTACGTCCGTCTTCAAAGGGTACAAAGGGACATACCAGCAACTCTCATTGTTGCCGGAGTCAAGAAGTCCAATCTCCGCCAGATTGCCCAGCAGCGACTTTTTGCGCGGGGAGGAAGATGTCAATGCATCCGCTGCCGGGAGGTGGGCCTGCGCCGGGTAATTGGCGGAGAGGTGCAACTGGTGAACCGGTCCTACGAGGCCTGCGGGGGCCGTGAGCACTTTGTCTCCTTCCAGGGCGAGGATGATGCGCTGGTGGGATTCTTGAGGCTGCGGCTCTCAGCCCAGGCCCGTGTGAGGGAGCTGCATGTCTACGGGCCGATGCTTCCCATCGGCAGTCGAAAGGACGGTTGGCAGCACCGGGGCTACGGAGAACGGCTGGTGGGAGTGGCTGAGGTCCTGGCCAGGGAGGCAGGCTACAGCCGCCTGGAGGTCACAAGTGGCATCGGAGCGAGAGGATATTACAGGCGGCTGGGATACGACCTGCACGGGCCTTATATGGTCAAACAGCTGAGGTGAGACGAATTTGGACTGCAGAAGTGGGACACCACAACCATTAAATACCGTGCACCAAAGAGAATTTGCGATCTGAGGAATTGTAATATGCGTTGGCAAGGCAAGTATGGACGGAAGCCCACTGGTGGAAAATTGATTCCCGCCAGGGGCAAGAGAAAGTATGAGATTGGACGAGAACAAAGCGATACCACCATTGCTGCGATCAGGGTAAAGAAGATCGAGACCAAGGGCGGAAATCAGAAGATGCGCATGCTGCGCGGTGACGTGGCCACAGTTGCTGATCCGGTGACCGGCATGTCGAAGATGGTCAAGGTCGAGACCGTCAAGGACAACAAGGCCAACCTGCACTACATGAGAAGGAACATTCTCACCAAGGGCGCAGTTATCAAGACTGAGATCGGAGATGCTCGCATAACCAATAGGCCCGGCCAGGATGGCGTCATCAATGCCATACTGCTGCCTGCCGCTTAAACCCCCTTCTCTTTTGATGTTCATAGTCTTCCGGTGTAGTTGTGGGCGCCACCTCTACGCCCCGAAAGACTCTAAAACCAGGACCTGCCCCTGCGGAAAGAGGACCATCCTGGCTAAAGCAAGGGTCATAGCCCAGGCGGAGGATGCCCAGAGCGCCGGCGAGATGGTTCGAAAGCTGCAACTGGGCAAGCACGGCATGACCGGGTTTCTGCCTGCCAGGCGTTAGCTATTCGAATGGGGCTAAAGGGCTAAGAGGGATCCTTGCTTTCAGGGCGTGGTAGTTGACTGTAGCTCATCTTTGGACCGATAATTTGTCTGCAGTTGTATTGCCATCATTGCCTTCCGCAAGATACTCATCCAGGCCTTCTGTTTTTATGGTCATGAAGAAGTAGGCCAGGCAGTCGCTCTCAAATGCGCTCTTATCTTGCGGCGGTCTGATGCCTGTGATGCGACAGATTTGATCCGCCTCTTCAATTCTGCCCAGCATTCGCCGCAGCCAGACGAAGAGAGATATCCTCAAGGCGGAAAGCCTCTCAGGTTGCTCTGCGAGCTTTTCCATATCCTTTTGTACCCTGGGATCGTTTCTCTTCTCCTGAATCATCTTGGCGAATTGGTGTGTCCCCTGACAATCGGAGTAGAAGCATATCGCTTCGTCTGCTAGTGGATCTGAATTGAGCATGGGAAACGTCCGGCATATGCGGGGCCGACTGCCGTATATCTTGCACTTATTGGCCAATGCATCAAGAAAGCAGCACGTGTTCATGGGTCCAGTGCTCTTGAGTATCCTGCATCCTGGGTTCTTTTCCGGGTCGGGTTGTGTGAACCTTGCCCTCGCTTCTGATCGACTGATTCCCAATGCTCTGGCGATCTCCTGTATGTCTCCCTCATCCACCAGTGCATAGCCCTCACCCCGGCAGCACTCGCCGCAGTTCAAGCATCTGAAGAGGACCTGTGCGGCGATCTGGGGGAACAGACTATCTGGAACCTCCTCTGTGAACCACTGAACGAATGCTTCTCTCTCTTCCATCTCTCGATCTTTATTTATCTTCATGATGCCGCCATTGTATTGTATATGTTCCATGCGCCAACTGCCACAAAGTTTACTGACACCGCTCCTAAGATCAGCCCCATGATCCTGGTCATGACCATGATGCCTGTGATTCCTAAAGCCTGATCGATGTACTCCGAGAACTTGAGGATGATGAATGTGGCCAGGAATGTAAGGACTATGGCCAGGAGCACCATTCCCTTCTCTGGAATGTTCTCTGTCGCACCCATCAGCACCACAACCGTGGTTATGGCTCCGGGACCTGTGAGAAGAGGTATGGCCAGGGGAAATATGGATACGTCTTCCCTCTGATTAGCATCCTGCATCTCGGCCTCGGTCACCTTATTTTGCCTGCGAACTCCTCGCAGCATGTCGATTGCTACAAGAAACAGAAGTATTCCTCCGGCTACCTGCAGGCTGTCCACGGTGATGCCGAACAATCGAAGTATGGCGTTTCCGCCCAGAGAGAAGAGGAGGGCTATGGCCAAAGCGACAAGAGTGGCGCGCCTGTAGATATGGCTCTTCTCTTGCGTGTTCAGGTTGGTGGTGAGGGTCACGAAGACCAGGGTAGCCTCGATTGGATTGACTATGATGAATATCGTTGTAAAGGCATACACGAAGTAGAGTGCCAAGCTGTTTATTTCCATCCCAGTTCCCCTTCTCTCTTAATGTCACTACACGTTAAAAAGCTCCCTCTTGGGCTATGAATAATCCCGTCGGCAAATATCGGGCAAGTGCTGGCATTTTATATAGCCGTGAGGATCAGTTGGTCTTTATGATGGGCATGCTAAAAAAGTCACTTCGGCTTCTCTGTATATTGTTTGCGTTCATGCTTATGGCCTGTTGCGCGAACTCCGTCGTCTACGTCAAGCAAGGCGAGCAAATACAGTCGGCAATAAACGTTGCCTCTCCAGGTGAGACGATTGAGATTGCCAGCGGCGTATATCAGGAGAGCCTGGTGGTTGACAGATCTATCATCCTCAAAGGCATAAGCTCCGCTGACAGCCTTCCTTGCGTGGAATCTGAGAGCGGTTCGGCTATAACCATCAAGGCAGATGGTGTCATTTTGGAGGGCCTCTGGGCCAAAAGCGCCAGCGGTTGGACTGGTGATGCTGGCATACTGGTGCTGTCAGACGACAATATCATCAGGAATAGCATGGCCAGTGGCTGCGGCAATGCAGGAATTCTAATTCAGGAGGCCAGCAATAATACGGTCACAGGAAATGTGGTCCAGGGAAACGGCAATGTCGGGCTCTTGCTTAAGAACTCCAGCCTGAATCGTCTCAAAAATAATAAGATCAGCGATAACCGTTACGGCTGCAAGCTGACCGGAAGCGAAAAGAACAAGATTATTGGCAACGTTTTCCTAAATAACAAATATGAGGCCATCAATCTGCAGGAGAGCCATGCCAACCTCATAGAGGATAACTATGCATCAGGCAACGATGGGGCGCTGGCGGCAGACAATTGCCGGGATAACATTGTGCAGGCCAACGATTTTACGGGAAACTTGAAGGGAATCTATCTCTCCTACTTAAGCTCAAGCAGTGATGTGCAGTCAAAGGGAAAAGGTGTGGTCATATCTTATAACAGCATGCCATCAACGGATTCTGTCTCCTCGAACAATTCCATTTATCAAAACAACCTCTCCAACCAGAAGAACGCTCGCGACGACAGCCTCAACAACTGGGATAACGGCAAGATCGGCAACAACTACAGCGATTTCAATGATCCTGCCGAAGGCTGCAAGGGCAATAAGATCTGCGATTCGGAGATGTCCATACCTGGCGGTCCCAGCGTTGACCATTATCCTGTAGCGGCTCCCGTCCATGTCGCCGGTCGATCAGCTGGTCCGGGCGGTGCGGTGATGCAGCTTTACGGCAAAAGCTATCTTCCCGGCGAGAGCGTGCTTCTGAACTATACAGCGCCTGTCGGCCAGGAGGTTTGGGCAGAGCTGACGGCATCCGGAAAGAAGACTCGGCTGGATGATATCTCGCTAGGTCAGAACAATTCGGGTGATATTAGCTTCATTGCCCCGGAGGACGTGGGATCTTATCAGTTGATCATGCATGACAAAAACGGTACACGCCTGATTAGCCTGCCCTTCAATGTGACTGTTCCAAGCATTTCAGCCACTCCTGAGACGGCATATACCTGCGAGAAGATCACAGTCGCCTTCCGCGGAGCATACGGCAGCAAAGGGGACTGGATCGGCATGTACCCGGTTGGGTCTTCTGATGTGGCGTCTCGCCAGACGCTGGGCAGCAGGGAGACGGGATCGGTCGTGTTCACCACATCAGAGGCCGGAAGCTATCTCTTCAAGATGTATTTTGGCGCAGACTCCGCACCTGTGGCCACGAGCAATGCAGTGGAGATCAAGACAACAGACGGCAAAAAGGTGGTGGCGGAACCCTCTCATGTCTCTCCGGGCGGAACGGTTACAGTAACCTTCTGGGGTGCGCCCCTCTCAGGAACCGGGGTGATAGGCATGTACGGCATGACCAGGCCGGACAAGTTCGATTCAGGAAAGAAGCCCATAGGTGCCAGAAGCTGCGGCAGCATGGTCTGGACTCTCCCGTCCACTCCAGGACAGTACGACTTCCGCATGTTCCAAGATGACGTCAACCGACCGCTTCTGGCTCAGAGCAATGTGGTGACTGTCTCCTAAGCCTGGATATGGCTTTAAAGCAAGAGAGCGATGAGTCCTTCATGGATCTCGAGACCAAGGCGCGTCTGCTCTCTGTGGGAACTGTGCAGCTGGATCGGCCACATCGGGCTGGTCGGTCCTCCACAGCCGGACCCGGTGCGGGGGGGCAGTCGATATTCTTTCAGTCCGGGGGGCGTGTGGTGCGTCTGTCAGTGGTGCCGTCCTCGCCCCTCCGGCTGGAGGGCAGTCCTGATGATGCAGTTATCTTCGCGGGTGAGCTGGAGGTCGCGCGAGGACGGCTGGTGGAGCCGCTCTTGCACTGCCCTGAGCAGGCTTACATCACAGTCTCGGAGTGCTGCATCTACGACTGCAAGTTCTGTGCTGTTCCAAGGCTTCACGGCGGAGTAAAGTCGAAGGAGACCGTCCTGCAGATGGTGGAGGAGGCTGCCAGCACGGGCAAGATGAGAGCTATCTCTCTCACGAGCGGCGTCGAGGCCTCGCCTCGGCATGAGGCTGAAAGGGTGGCTGGAATCGTCCGGGACCTCTCTTCTTTTGGCGTGCCGATCGGCGTGTCCATCAGTCCTTTCCCCGGCGTCAACCGTATTCTCAAGGATGCAGGGGCCGCTGAGGTCAAGTACAACCTGGAATGCGTAGATCGCGATCTTTTCGGGCAGGTCTGCCCAGGCATATCCTTTCAGGAGATAATGGACGCCCTGGTTGAGGCGGTAGGGGTATTCGGAACAAACCGGGTATTCACCAATATCATCGTGGGTCTTGGCGAGTCGGATGAGGCCCTGAAGAAGAGCATCGACGAGCTGACTGAGAAGGGCATCATCCCGGTCCTCCGGGCGGTCTATCCTCATCCCCTGCGGGCGCAGGAGGTGCGGATGGAGAGGCCCTCGGAAGAGCGGCTCCTGTCTCTGGCGCGGCACCTGAAGGAGGCGCTTCTTAGAAACGGCCTGGACGGGGCCGCCGCCCTTACGGGCTGCTGCCGCTGCACGGGCTGCGATCTCGTTCCTGGCAGAGATCTTTAGGTGGCGCTCAGGACTCAATATCCTCATCATGAAATCAGACAGGCCAGGTCATCATTGCGCCGGGGAATGGTTGTGGATTTTAGGGTAAAAAGGTAGCTCTTTCGATGAAGATCGCCTATGTCTACGACGCCGTCTACCCCTGGGTTAAGGGCGGCGCGGAAAAGAGGATCTATGAGCTGTCCCGCCGTCTGGCCGCACGCGGGCATGAGGTGCACTGCTATGGCATGAAGTGGTGGCCTGGCGCAGTTGAAATGCAGAGAGAGGGCGTCCACCTGCACGGCATCTGTCCTCCCATGCCCCTTTACAGGAACGGCAAGAGGTCCATCGCCGAGGCAGCCTTCTTCGCAGGAAACCTCCTCGCCCTTCGCTCTCGATGTGATGTGATGGACTGCCAGAACTTTCCCTATCTCTCCTGCTTCTCGGCCAAGCTGGTCAGCTCTCTGCACGGAGAGAGGCTCTTTCTCACCTGGCATGAGGTATGGGGCGACTACTGGCGGGAGTACCTGGGAGGACTGGGCCGGGCCGGCCAAGCTGCTGAGTGGGCTGCTGCTCATCTTACCGCGAGAAACATAGCAGTCTCGAAGAGGACGGAGCGTGATCTTTCGGGCCTGGGGGCGAGAGACATCCAGATTGTTCCAAACGGCATCGACTGGAGGGAGATCCGGCGTGTGCCTGCATCGGAGCAGCAGTCGGATATCATCTATGTGGGACGGCTGGCCGGGCACAAGAATGTGGGCCAGCTCATCCGGGCGGTGGGGATCGTGAAGCAGCAGCTTTCCGAGGTAAAAGCCCTCATAATCGGCGACGGCCCGGAGATGGGCATGCTCAAGTCACTGGTCAGCAGTCTGAATCTGGAGGAAAATGTGCGTTTTCTCGGATTTATCGAGGACTACAACGAGGCTCTGGCTCTCATGAAATCCTCGCAGGTGTTTGTCATGCCCTCCACCAGAGAGGGATTCGGCCTGGCTGCTCTGGAGGCCAACGCATGCGGGCTTCCTGTTGTCACCGTAAAGCATCGCATGAATGCCGTGGCAGACCTGGTTTCCGAGAAGACTGGCGTGGTCTGCTCGCCAACAGCAAAAGATCTGTCTGACGCGATTTTATTAGCTCATCAAAAGAGCACAATGATGCGTGGGCAATGCATGGAGGCGGCCCGAAGATACGACTGGGACGAGATCTGCCGTCGGGCGGAGAGTGTTTATGAAGGAAAAGCCAGCATTTAGGACGGAATCAGGGCTAATCCCCGCCAATTCATTGACGGGATACAGCCCGTACCTATAGACCAACAACTATATTAGGCAATGATGCCTATTAAACAATAATGCCTAAAGTGTTTCGTTATAGATTGAAGCCCACAAAGTCGCAAGTTGCAATATTGAATAGGCAACTTGATCTGTGTAGGTGGGTCTATAATGAAACACTTGGATTAAGAATGAATGCTTGGGAGAATGAAGATCGTTGCATAAGCTACTTCGAATCCAAGAGGATGCTGCCTATCTGGAAAGAATCCAAACCAGATCTGTCAGAAGTCTATTCACAGGTTCTCCAAGAAGCCGTTCAACGAGTAGATCTAGCCTTCAAAGCGTTTTTCCGAAGGGTCAAGGCCGGAGAAGAACCTGGTTATCCAAGGTTCAAGGGCAAAAACTGGTATGACAGCTTAACGTATCCTCAAAGCGGTTTTACATTCTCAGATGGTATCTTGCATCTCTCTAAGATCGGCGATCTTAAGGTTTGGTTGCATCGCGAAGTTGAAGGAACCATTAAGAGGCTGACCATTCGGAGATCTGCAACAAGGAAATGGTATGTCTCATTTCTGGTAGAAGATGCTCCAAAGAACGCCGCTGCAAATTCCGAGAAAGCTGTAGGCATAGACGTTGGAATATCCAATTTCGCAGTGTTCTCAAATGGGATTTTCATAGAGAATCAGAGATACCTAGCGGCCTGTGAAGAAAGGCTTTCTAGAGAACAGAGTAAGAAAGATAAGCTTCCTCACAAATCCCTGGAACGCCGGAAGGCTGCCAAGAAAGTCAGCCATATCTATGAACATCTCGGAAATCTTCGGGATAACTTTGCCCATCAACTCAGTCATCAGATAGTCAATGATTACGGCACCATTTGCATGGAAGATGGTTTCTCAAAAGATCTGATCGAGAATAAACCTTGGATAACCAAGAGCGTGCTGGATGCAAGCTGGAATCGATTCAGGACATATCTATCGTACAAGGCTGAAAGTGCCGGTCGATTGTTTGTTCTGGTCAATCCTGCCTATACATCTCAGATGTGCTCTGGTTGTGGTACCATTGTTCCAAAAGATCTCTCGGAAAGAATTCATAACTGCCCGAAATGTGGGCTGGTCATGGACAGAGATCTGAATGCCGCTAAGAATATCCTTCGACTGGGATTACAGTCCCTGGTTGGGATACAACCTAGATGCCCCTGAATTCATTTGGGGGAGTAGTCACGAAAAAGGAGATGAGATCTAGTCCAGCAGTATCAGCCCAAAGAGCTCCACAGTCTCCTTTCCATCTTTGAGAACATGTGGCTTGTAGCCTGCGTTTTGCACAGTCTTGAAGACATCGATGCCACAGGCCTCCATGGACGGACGCATGATCTCCTTGTTCTTGCATTTCACGCTGTCCAGATCGAAGACCGCCTGGTCCTTTTTATGCATCTCCTCGATGACGCAGGTCTCGCAGAGGTTGCAGGGCATGGCACTCATTCCGAATGCTTTGTAGCATCCGGCCAGGAATGCCGCTCTTTCCAGGTCGGATATCGTCTTTTGCATCTTGACTGCAGAGTTGGAGATTGCTCTTCCACCGTGCTTGGTCGAGGCCTTGGGGTCAGGCTTTGTCTCAAAGCGGGCCAGGACGGCATGTCTGTACTCAGAGAGAACCGCCCTAGTCTCTTTCGGCGTCGGAGTGAATGGCGGACAGCCGAGACGCTTGCCAAAATTGTCACAGCCGTACCGGCACTTGAACCGAACCCAATCGGCTACTACTATGATCTCAGTAGGAATTAGCTTGAGATCATCGTGAACCGCCTTCATTTCAGATAGCAGGCTTTCCGGATCTTTGTTCGTCATCATAATCGACTTCCTGGAAAGCTATATGTGTCTTTAAAACTATATATGTTAGTGCCAGGGAATATGATGATGCAATTCCCATAGGGCATCTCCATCAAACCTAACCATGCAATTCAACAAAGATCAAAAAAGGATTTGGCAGAGAACCTAGATTCCGCCCAAATATCCGTCGCCAGTGGCAGCATAGCCCGCTGCTTTCTTGGCTGCCTCTTGAGCTTGGTACTGTTTAATTGCACCATCAGACAGTGCATTGATATCGTTAGTTGTATAGGTTGTTCCATTGGTCGTGCTGCCGTCGATCTTGTGGACTATTCCGCCGCTGGCAGTGTTGTTTGCCTTGACGTAGGGCTTGCTGAGGTCCACCGGAGCCTCCATCTTTGACATGAGAAGATTCGGATCCTCCCCAAAGTTGCTTCTGACCCAGGCATTGTAGATGTCAACCTGAGAATTAAATCCGGTCACATTGACTCCGTAAAGAGCATTCGCATATCCCTGGCCCATCTTGAAGCCCATCTTGAGGCCTTCTGCAGCACCCTGCTGCCAATCGTTGTATCCAGCGGCCATAACCAGGCCGACGAGGCATAAAAATATAACAATGTACTTCTTCATCCATCATCACTCCTTTTCCTATAATTTTTCAGACACGATACAATTCCAAATAGAATCCCTAGCTGAAGGCAGACGGGAGAGTATAGCTCTGACTCGCCGAGCTGGTGGAGGAGACGGCTTCATCAGTCATGACGCTGCTTGACTCCACATAGACCGGACGGCTCGTATAAGGATCTATATAGAAATACCTGGTCACATCAGTATTTGGAACTTTATAGGAATAAATGGTATTGCCTGTAAAGGTATCGACACCGACGGTCTTCATCGAGCCACTTGAGAAATCGGTAACATCCCAGTTGCTGAATGGATCTTCAACCAGCTTTCCATCAACCAGCATATTTCCTTTGGGTATGTTTCCCCAGTTCCACAAGGTGCTGTTGCTTTCGTTATTCTTATCAGCCGCCTGTGTCTCATTGGCGGTCATTGTACCGATTACACTCCGTCCATAGTCTCCGCCCACGCTCTGAAAGCGGCTGGCGCTCTCGGCATAGCAATTCGTTGCCAAGAGACAGGCTACCATTAGTGCTAATGCTACAAATACATTCTTCATACTGACCCCACCGAGCTTAAATCGCTGCAGGACGATAAAAGGCTTTCGCATGTCTGAGCCATTTCCTCGCAATTTGTTTCGCTTGTCTCAGCTAGATGTCTTCAGGTGAAGATCGGCGGTAGGGAGAACGTCGTACTTTCTTCATCCTTTTCCGTGTCGGGAGCAAAGCTGGCACGTGTAGGAACCCCAGTCGTCGGATCGAAGTAGACATAAATCAGCTTTCCAGATACAGTATCCGTATCTTTGTAGTAATACTGGCCAGAAGAAGGGTCAACGTAAGTTGTAACCGGCTCGCCGGTCGTGGCATCCGTGTAGGAATACTCAGTTGGAGTTTTGCTGTAGGGATCTGTGAGCGACTCGCCCAGCCAATTTTGCACAACGTTGAGCTTCTTCATCGCATATGCCGGATCGCCGACAAGGTTGCCGTCAACCACAAGAGTCCCCTTGGGTGAGCTTCCCCAGCTCCACATGCTGCTGTTCTTATCACTTGTGGATGCTGTCGCTTGCGTCTCATTGGATTTTATGGCGCTGATAAGCTCGCGGCCATAGTCTCCGCCCACGCTCTGAAAACGACTGGAATCCTGAGCACAGCAACTGCCCAATAATAAATATGCTGCCAGAATCACAGCTAATGCACTCTTCATACCAAACCCCATCCGATTCTCTCTTTTGGATATGGCAATAAAAGCCTTTTGGAATACCTCAGGACTCTACAGAATACCTCAGGGCTGCAATGAGAATACCATTGTTCGTCCGCGTCTATCCACAGCGATCTTGCCCTCACGTCCGAGCCACCCTAAAGCACCATAGACCTGTTCACGCTTCAGGCCAGTCCTCTTGGCCAGATCTCCGATAGCGCTCGGACCATTCTCATTAAGAGCCTTCCAGATGATTCCAGCATTCAGTCCGAAGACCAATTCAACTGTCATCTCTGTCATTTTCATTCACCTTCATCGAGATTATCCATTCCTGACACCAACATACATCATCCATCCGCCAACCAGCACAGTTATTCCGAAGAGCAGGAGGCTCTCTAATCCCATTCCGTTCGGCAGATCGAAGATGACCACAGCGCCCATAATCAAGCTGCCAGCACCTATTAGAACTACACCGAGCCTGGCAGACAATAGATAAGACAGAAAGCCCAGTGCAATCAGGGCTGCGGCTACCAAAAGCGGCATTGAAAACAAAGGGATGGAGAGATTCATAGCTTCCCGTCCTTTTGAGGCATACTTATAGTTTCGTATCAATAGATTTCAATGCTCAGCAGCCTTTCTGGCCTGAACAGCCAGCCCACGCTTCAACTGCCGCATCTCCTTCGGAGCGAGCACAGCAGTTCCGGTAGCGAGAAGCCGATCATTGCAGTCCACAACGAGTACCTCCTCTCCGGCCCGGATCTCCTCATCCACAGAAAGGACATGTTTGGCGAAGAGATTGCCGCCCTTGGCTACGAATGGAGCCGCATCTTCCGAGGCCACGACCCGGAGACGAGGAGAAGGCAGAAACGCATGTATCCGGCTCGCTCCCAGCATGCTGAGAGTCAAGAGGTTGTCGTTCGCCCGGACGGTGGCAATTCTTTCCTTTCCTGAATAGAGATATCTGAGCCGGCGCGTTTTGGAGAGGCTGTAGGTGGTCCCGTCAGGAAAGATGGCCTCTCCTGCACCTCGGCCAAACTGATAATCGGCAATGATCCTGGCACGTTTGAGCATGATGATAATATTATAGGATATAATGAAAAACATTTTGGTTATGAATTCAAATCAGAGGCTGAGGTTGCTTATCAGAAGGAACCAGCGGCAGGACGGCCCTGTGCATTGCAAGAGGCCCTGAGAAGTAGAGAGCACGGTTCAGGAGCAGTCGCTTTCCCTCAACGGTTATGGCGAAGACTGGAATGGAGACGCCCATCTGAAGCAGCGCAGACTTCCCCATAACCTCTCGCACTGCCTTTGAGGCGCAGGACCAGGTAAGGTCGCAGCACTCCGCGAGCATGCGAGCCTGATCGTAGCTGATCCCGGTTGTGTGGACCGCCAGCAAGAATGGCCTAACCCCAAGATCTGCGCCCATCTCTCGAATGGCTCTTGCTTCTTTTGCGCAGCTTGCCGCTACTGTCACTGCAACCTTCTGATAGCCCGCCTCAACTGCCATTTTGAAACCCTTTTTCTGGTCGATCGTAGCCTGCTGGTCCAGGAGAAGGCAGCTCCTCTCTTCCAGGCCCTTCTGGGTCTCCTTGATAGGATCAGTCTGGATCAGGCCTGTCATGTGCGCTCCGATGGCCTGAAGGACTTCCGGCCTGGATGCGACCACTGTGCCCGCACCATCGCAGACGACGACCGCAGAGTCCACCAGCCCCTCGGTCATGGCATCCATCAGTATCTCTGAGGCACCAAAGCTAACGGGCTTTTCCCGCAACTCCAAAACGCGGTCCGGGCCGTACATGCCAAGCTCCTTCATGTGGGCCTCCAAAACACGGCTCACACTCTCACGGCTCTCTTTCTCGATGCCGTACAGGCTGCGGCTCAGAGGGCATGAGGAAATGAGAGGATCGCTCAGCACCTCGACATTGCCGTCCTTTATCCTGACAATCGCTTTGGCTATCTCCAGCAGATGCTCTGACACTGCAACCATCGTCCTCTAAATATGGCAACCATTCTGATTGCCAGGTATTTTTAGGTTTGCTGAATAAGAGGCAAAAGCTTTTTGATCATCACACAAACTACAAACTTCACGAGGCAAAGAGAAGGAGTATCATCTGAAACTATCTGAGGACATGAGATGGGTCTACCTGGACCTGCTTTCCGTTCTGGTGGGCATAAGCGGAGGTCTGGGAGCCGTGGCATTCCGAAAGCTGGTCGAGCTTGCCCATGAATTCTTCTTTGGCTATTTGTTGCCGCACGCGTCTAGCAGTTATTTCGTTGTCATTCTTCCAGTCATCGGAGGGCTCTTGATAGGCCCTTTGATCTACAGAATTGCGCCCGAGGCCAGCGGAGACGGAATACCTCACATCATGATCGCCCTGCAGAGGTTTGGCGGAGACATCAGAAAACGGGCCGGTCTTGTCCTCATCTGCTCCTCAGCCATTACGCTTGGCAGTGGCGGCAGCGCCGGCCGGGAGGGGCCAATTTCCCTGATAGGCGCTTCAGCCGGCTCAGCCATAGGCAAGGCCATGAAACTAAACGCCAGGGACGTAAAAGTTCTCACCTGCTGCGGAGTCGCCGCTGGTATTGCTGCCACCTTCAATGCGCCCATGGGCGGAGCGATATTCAGCATGGAGGTGATCTCCAAGAAGTTCTCATCAATTGATGCAGTCCCAATACTTCTGGCGGCAGTTATAGGAAAAGCCGTGGCATCGTCCTTAATCGATCCCGTCCCGGAGTTCGTCAACCCAACATTCTTCTTCACCAGCTTTGACATGCTCCTCTGCTTTTTTATGGGCCCGTTTTTCGGATTTCTTTCATTTCTCTGGGTCAAGACTTATTACCTCTTCGAGGACCGGTTCCTTCAGATGCACATCCCACAGATTCTGAAGCCTGCGCTGGGCGGAGTTACAGCAGGAATTTGCGGCCTGTTCTTCCTGGACTACGGAATCATGGGCGTGGGATATGAGGGCATCAACAATGTCTTCAATCTTGCCGCATCCGGGCCTTCAAGCCAGTTAATGCTGCTGCTTCTTGCTTTAGGCCTGCTCAAGATCTTTGCCACTGCCTCTACAGTTGGGTCCGGCGGAAGCGGCGGAGTCTTCGCCCCCACTCTTTACATTGGAACCATGTTCGGCCTGGCGACAGGTCTATTGGCCGAGATCATCGCTCCTCAGATGATAGCCAATCCTCTGGATTACGGACTGCTCGGCATGGGGGCATTCTTTGCGGGCACTGCAGGGGCACCTCTTACATGCATCTTCATGATCACAGAGATGACAGGCAACTACAGCGGCCTGCCACCTCTGATCGTATGTTGCATCCTCAGCTACACTGCAGCTCGCATTCTCCTGAAGGGCGGCTCCATTTACACCATCAAGCTGATGAGAAAAGGCATACTTCAGGATCTTGCTCAGCCTGTGCTCTCTGAGGTCTCGGTGGACGAGGCCATGCAGGAGCGAGTGGTCACTGTGAATCCCGACACCAGGATTTCAGAGGTGAGAGATGACATCTATCGATACAATTTCACGGGCTTTCCAGTGGTCGATGATGGCAAGCTCGCGGGGATGATAACCTTCGACGATATCAGGAAAATTCCTCTGGAAAAACAGGAAACGATGACTGTAAAAGATGTGGCCGTCAGGGCTCCTATCACCATCAATCCTCATCAGTCAGCCAAGCAGGCCATGGACATCATGTACGAAAACGACATCGGCAGGCTAGCGGTAGTAGAAAAAGGCCGTCCGGAAAAGCTGATTGGAATCGTCACCAGGTCGGATGTCATCCGGGCTTACGAGCTAGAGATGAAACGGAGTCGAGATGCACAATTGCGCTTGAGACAGAAGTGAGTGGGGCTAATTTGTGGGTCTTGCAGCCTTCTTCATCTCCACACAAAAATGCTTATTTTGCGATCTTTGTATTCAATGACCTGCAGCGCGGGCAGCTCACCCTGTACCCGAAACCCTTGAAAACGAGATCGCAGTCCCCACACCTGTAATTCTTGGCAAACACATCCTCGATGCCGCCCAGATCAATTCCACAACCGCAGGTGGCGCACATGAGAGTTTACAGGCTGTCTGACTGTAAATAATTTTGTTTTCAAAAAATGGAAAATGCTGGCAGCAAGCCCGGCCTTTCACTCCCTCGGCTCCAGCCTTCGTCTCACCGATTCCGCGTGCGCCTTCAGCCCTTCCGCTTCAGCGAGAGTGGTAATGGTGTCCTCCAGCCCCAGGAGCCCGTCATCTGTTATCATCTGAACAGAGATCTTCTTTGTGAAGTGGTCTACATTCAATCCTGAGAAGACCCTGGCGTATCCGGATGTTGGAAGGACATGATTGGTGCCGCTGGCATAGTCGCCTGCTGCTACCGGCGTGTACCTTCCCAAGAAAACGCTTCCCGCGTTTCTTATGGACCGGAAGGCCCCCAATGGGTCTGCAGTCATGATCTCCAGATGCTCAGGAGCAAAGGCATTGGAAAAGTCGAGAGCCTCATCTATGTCGTTGGCCAGGAGAACTGCGCTGTGATCCAGGCTCTGCTTGACGATATCGCTTCTGTAAGCTGCATCCGACTGGATGGCCAGCTCCTCGACAACAGCGCTGGCCAGGAGGTCGTCAGTTGCGACCAGCACCGATATTGACTTTGGATCGTGTTCTCCCTGGGCGATCATGTCGGCAGCAATAACGCCTGGGTCTGCAGTCCGGTCGGCAATGATCAGAACCTCGCTTGGGCCCGCGGGAAAATCGATCTCAGCGCTTCCCCGCAAAAGCATCTTGGCAGCCGTGACGTAGACATTTCCCGGCCCCACGATCTTTTGCACTCTCTCTATGCTCTCTGTGCCAAGACCCATTGCGGCAATGGCCTGGGCTCCTCCTACCTTGTAGATCTCGTCTGCCCCCGCCATGTCGGAGGCGACCAGCGTCAGAGGTGTCACAGAGCCGTCCGCTTTGGGAGGCGTGCATACGATTATCCGGGAGACGCCTGCAACCTTGGCAGGTATCACACTCATTAAGGCCGAGCTTGGATAGGAGGCGCGTCCTCCGGGAACATAGGCTCCCACCGAGTCCAGGGGAACTACCTTCTGGCCTACGGTGACGCCAGGAGCAACCTCGGTGAGCCACATCTCTCGATCCTTCTGCTGATTATGGAACCGGAAGATGTTATCTGCCGCATCGGCGAGAGACTCCTTGAGCCGATCTTCCACCAGATCGTAAGCTGCGTCTATCTCATCCTCGCTTACTCGCAGCTCGTCCAGCCGTGCTCCCTCAAACTTCTCAGTGTACTTGAAGATGGCCTCATCTCCCTTCTCTCCAACCTCCATCACGATCTCATTGACTGCATTGAGCACATCAGAAATGCCCACGTCTCGGGAGAGGAGGGCTTGCAGATCCTCATCACTCAGTTCGCTTAGCATCTTGGTTATCATAACAATAGCCTCCAAATGGTTAATTGCCCAAATTTAGGCAGTTTTGCCCCTGCCCCTCTGCCCTTTGTAGAGGGAGACGACACGCTCTAAGGTGTCGGCATCATCCAATGACTTGTCATCCCTCACTGCCACCATCCTCGGAAAACGCAGGGCATACCCGGAGGAGTAGTTGGGGCTGTGCTGAATTTCCTCATAGGCCACCTCGAAGATCACTGCGGGCTTGATCTCAAGCTCCATGCCCTTCTCGACAATTATCAGCTCAGAAAACATCTCAGTGAGCTCCGCTAGAGCCTCATCAGTAAGCCCAGTAGCCACCCAGCCAAGATCGAGAAGCTCTTCCGTGGTCTGGTCTCGGCAGGCCAGCCGATAGGAGCCCAAAAGGCTCGCTCTCCTGCCCTCACCCCATTTTGCGCCAATCACAACAAGGTCTAGCGTCTCCATGACAGGCTTGATCTTCAGCCAGTTCTTGCCTCTCTTTCCAGGAGCATAGACTGAAGATGGATTCTTGAGGATCAGCCCTTCATGCCCGGCGAGAAGGGCCCTGCGGTAGATCTCTTCAGATTCTTCGACGCTGCCGGACATCACCTGATCTGCGAGAAGATCGGGACTGGCAATTGCAATCTGCTCCAGGAGGGCTCTTCTCTCTGTGAGGGGCAGATCGACCAGGCTCTTTCCGTCGAGATAGATCAGATCGAAGAGGAAAAGGCGGAGGGGAATTTTAGTCGCCAGAGTTTGCACATTGTACTTCCTCCGGAATCGCTTCAAGATCTCCTGAAAGGCCATGGGCCGGCCATCCTTGCCAATGGCCACGGCTTCGCCATCCAGTATGGCGCTTTTTGCAGAGATCTGGCGGGCCGCCTTTACTATCTCCGGCAAAGAGGCAGTTACATTCTCAAGTCGTCGGGAGAAGATGCGGACAGAATCGCCATCCTTATGAATCTGAACACGAGCGCCATCATATTTCCACTCGACCGCAGCAGTGCCGATCTCGTTTATTGCTGCAGGAATGCTCTCACCTATCTGAGCCAGCATCACTTTGATCGGACGGTTGACCATGATGGACAGCTCTCCCAGCGTTCCTCTTCTGGCAGCCACCGCCACCAGTCCCATGTCATTGGTGAGGTTGTAGGCCCTTTCAACGTTTTCGGCGCTCGCTCCGGACCCGGAAAAGGCCCGGGCAACGGCATCACGCACGCCTCCTTCGCCGACACCGATTCTCATGTCCTCGATGGCCAATCGAGCGATGTATCTGGCCTCCAGAGGGCTGGCCTGGCTGAAGAGGAACTGAAGGTTCTTGACCTTGGTATCCTGGCTTCGCTTGCCTGAGGCACGAGCTATCGAGAGAAAACGATCGTGGACATCCTTGAGGGAGAGGGACACGGCTTCCTTTTCGCCGAGAAACGCAGCAAAGCCGATGGGCCTTCTCAGCTCAACCATTGCTGAGGCCACCATGCCTGGGTCCCCTGTGGCCCGAAGCATATCCGAGACCTGCGTCGCCTGGCAGCCGCAGGCTTTGGCTATGGCCTCGTAGAGTATGGATGGCCCCACCCCCAAGTCCAGGTCGAGGCTTGGCGGAAAGAGGCTTCCCATGACGTAGCTGCAGGCCACGGGAAGCTCGGCCTCGTCCAGATCCTTCAGGAATGCCGCGACTAGCTCGATCTTCTCCAAGGATCCGGATGTTGCCTCTACCTTCTGGCAGAGGTTTGCGAAGGCGAGAAAGCTGGTCATGGGTTATGTTTCATGCGTTCTGCATTATGCTTCAGAATATGGCATCAATGCGCTTCGTTCTGTAGATGCTGACGATGTCTGTCAGGATGGCAGAAGCTGTCTCGATCGAGCCGGCTCCAAGACCAGTTACGGTAATGGTTCCCGAAAGATCGGTATAGATGGCAGCCGAGTTCAGGGTTCCGGACACAGCTATGGGGCTAGCCAGGGGAACGAGAGTGGGGCGCACTGTGAGAGCAGGCACGTCGCCAATCAGCTTGATTGCATAGCCGCGCTTCTTGGCCAAAGCCAGAGCCTCGGGAGTGATTCCTGTGATGCCGGTTACATCAACGTCGCTGTACTTGATGTTCATGTTGAAGAGCGAATTAGCCAGGATGACGACCTTTCCGGCTGTATCGACGCCTTCCACATCGTAGCTTGGATCGGCTTCAGCTATGCCCATATCCTGGGCCTCGCTCAAGGCATGGGTATATGGAATTCCCTCCTCGGTCATGCGGGTGAGGATATAGTTGCAGGTGCCGTTGAATATGCCGCGAATGCCGAAGATTGTGTTGCCTACTAGGGTCCGCTCGACCAGGCTGATCAGGGGCATGGTTCCGCCGACGGTTGCCTCGAACTTGAGCATCACGCCGTTGTCCTCAGCCATCTTCTTGAGGTTGCTGTAGGCTACGACCAGAGGGCCTTTGTTGGATGTCACCACATGCTTGCCTGTGGAGAGAGCTGCCTCCATGTGTCCGAGGCCGGGCTGGCCGTGAACGATGTTGGTGGGCGTGACCTCAACCACCAGGTCGGAGTCGATGGCAGCTATTGCCTCTTTGCCCTTCATGCTGGAAGTGGCCACGTTGGCCAGGGTCTTCTCGCCCATGATCTTGGTCGGGTCCACGCCGTCCTCAGCGAGAACGGTTCCTGTGTGATCGGTGACGCTGATCAGCTTGAGGTTCAGCCCCATGTCCCGGAGCGCCTTCTTCTTTCTGGTAAGGACATCGACCACGCCGTGGCCCACGATGCCGTAGCCAACCAGGGAGACTTTAACATCTCTCATTTCAGACCGCCTCCGCTTCTATGGGCTCGATGACAAGCAGCTTCTTTTCCTTGCCTACTTCACGCAAGATTGAAAGGGCCTTTTGGATCTCGGCTTTTCCGGTGGCGCGGATCTTGAGATAAGCTGAAGACGGCTCGTCTATTCCGGTCATCGAAAGGGAGAGGTCCATGACCTCAGCGTAGCCGGTGGAGTCGATGCGGTTCACGGTATCGCCGAGATCGCTGTCCAGAACATGGCCCACCAGAACGACAGAGACGGACTCAAGAAGCCTGTCCTCGCCGGAGCGCACTACAGAGATGCCGCACTCCTTGAGCTTGTCCTTGACGGTCTCAATCTTGGAGCCGTCCATCTCCACCACGAAGCGAACAGGTATCATGCCGCGGGGGGTCTTCAGATCCCTGTGGTGAACCACGCTGATGATGTTGGCCTTAATATCCTTAAAGGGCTGCAGAGCCAGGAGAAGCTGACCCGGTACGTCCTGCAGCTCCAAATTCATGGAAAGTCGCATAGCATTCCTCATAATATGATGAGGGTGTGGTTTATGTGATGGGAAATAAAGGTTGTTGTGGGGAGAGGAAGGGGTTTAAGAACTAAAGCCAACTAATAATTCCAATAATTAATAGGATAATAATTGTTATGATGATTAGGAATAATAGGATCCATTTAAAATATTTCTTACTTGATATATAATTTGCGGTTAAACCTGCAATAATCCCAACAAAAAAACTAAAGATAAACCAGAGATATGGCAGGATCCATGATGGTTTTTTTGAAATCGTGATCCCTTTTTGACTCGCTATAGATTCTTCTTGTGAGATAAGTTTACCAAAATAATTATATATACAATAAACATCAGTGGGCATGTAATAGCCTTCGTTAATAGCAATTGGTTTAATGATTTCTTTTTTATAAGTTGATGGTTCAATTCTATCTATATTTGCAGAAGCATTCTGAGGAGAAAACAAAGATCCCAGTGTCATGTTGATAGTAATATTTGAAACGGGGTAATCATTATAATTTGTGCAAATAAATTGAATAGATACATTATCTCCTACATAAGCTTCTTCAGATAAGATTGATGCATAGACATCGAGCCCATCTAATTTGTATATTTCGACGTTTCTTGAAATTGATTTGCTGCAATTTCCATTAAAACTCGAATTAAACAGACAGCTTATCTTAATATCTTGCTGACCTATAGAAAGATTATTTAATGTGCATCCAGCATTATAACGATCATTCCACCGAGATTTAACAGTATTATTATTAATATCATTATATTCAATGGAGATTTCAGGGTATTTATCAAATACGTTGCGGAATCCAGTGAGATTTGCACTAAAGTTGACTGGCTCATATAAATGCGCATTTGAAGGTTCAATAGTTATACATTGATCTAAATTTAAAACATCAATTATTATATCTTTCTCCTTGCAAACACATCCATCTTGGCCGCAAGTACAATTTGTATTTATAGTATTATATCCAAAGTTCGTATCCGCATAGTATCGTATTATCTCACCATTTTTATCCTCGCATTTTTTATCATCACAGTCCACCTGGTAATTGATTACTGCATTGTTTCTTTTATAGTTTTCTTCGATTTTATTTTCATTTTGGTCCTTAAAATATGCTTCTTTGATTAATATATTCAATTGGCGCACATCCGCAGCAGAAAATGGAATTTTTATATCATATTTCAAATTAGGACTAATACTATTAATTGAAAAAAATATCTCATAGCAACCCGGAAAATCATCACTCGGACTTAATCTTTCAAATTTTATATTATCATAGCTTATCTCATTTAAAATGCAATATGGGCTAGGCAGCGAAATAACTATTTTGCCAGTGGAAATTCTGGAGATATCATCAGAAAATTTAAGATTTATTATTATGGTCGATTTTTCATTTAAAGAACAAGTTTGAGTAACTGGTGAAATATCTATTTCGACACTTTTCCCTGTCGATATATTGCTTAAAATAGAAAGAAAAATTAAAGCAAAAAAAAATGCCTTTAGAAAGAGGATAGCTATATTTTTCTGTCCAAAGAAATCAACAAGAGCAATCATATAAACTATTTATATTATTTTCATCATATGGATATTCATTTTCATATTCATTTCGCATCGATAGAGTGAATTTTTTGGGAATATCAATTTGAACCTCGACTGGATTTATTACCATTTCGCCATTTGCAGTCGTAAGCACAATATCATCAATAATTGCAGCTAATCCGCCATTACTCCCTGGAGAAACCCTATAATCTATGTTTAAACTACCATGATCCGCTTTAGTCTGATACATAGATTGATATACACTTAAACTAGAATTATAGCATATATCCTCGAAAAAGCCATCTCCCTGAATATCTATTAATTTGAAGCCGCTATTATTGCATTTAACATTTAGGCTCTTTACGCCATAGATCTCTTCAGAGCTATTCATAATCAACCGTATACGAAACGTTTCATTTGTACATATATTTTTAGGTGTTATTACCTTGGTACTCATAGGAGGGACCTTTAAGGCAAAATATCTCTTTTCTGACTCGTACTTCTTCTTACCAGTGCCTTCGCAAGAGACAAACCATGTATAATTTCCTGGCTGTTCAATTCTATGTAAAAAAACAACAGCAGTTTCATCAAGAAATGGTAATTGGTGAATCAAGTATTCACTTGTGTTTTCTCGGGACAAATATGTTTTGAAATTACTGAATCCCTTAATAGAAGGAAGTTCATAAGTGAATACAATATTATTATATTCATCCAGCTGCATTGTTTGATTTTTTTCTGGAGATATCAACTTAATCGACGGTGGATTAAATTTATATGTGATATTAATATCATCAATCCATGCAACAGAATCCGGATGAGTTGAATACGATTCATATTGAAATTTTAGCAATAAGTCATTATCGACTTCTATGGTTTCATTTCCCCATTTATTTTTCCATTTTGTAGACTCATAAAGAAGCGATTTATTATCATATATCAATTTCAATTCACTTATAGAATCAAATTCGTTGGACTTTTCCCACCAGAATTCAACATAAGCTGGATATTCCAATTTTAAGGATGCTTCCGCAGGATTTTTCTCATCTTTTACAGGTCCTAACATCATAGATTGTTGGCCTTCGTGAGAATTTTTGCTTGACATTGCTGCATTTCTAAAAGAAAAGTTCCAATCAGCAGGGATTCCATGTTCAAAATCAATCAATAGACCACATGAGGTAGGAACCGCATAAACCAACATAATGAACAAAATAGCTAAAAAGGCCTTTGGCCCTTTTGATCCCACCTTGATAGCTTTTCCCTCCTGAGATATAGAGAGAATATAGATGATATATACTTATCGTTATAAAATAATTTATTAAGTTATATTTTTATTGGGGTCAACAATATTTAATCACTTCTTCGAGGATTCCTCTAAATCCATATTTTCTAATGGTGCAAACATTTACTAATATCGTATTTGGCTCATAATCGCGGCAAAATCTGAGGTTTTTAGGAATCCTCCCTCAATAGATTAATGATACAAACAATTCCTGTCCCCCTCATCTCCTCGTCTCCCGGCACCCTCGCAAGCCCCATCTTCCTCGCCAGCGCCTCCGCCCTCTCCCGCCCGAAGTAGATCTCCATCCCCTTCAGGCGCAAAAGCAGCCGGAAGATCTCCACCTCAGGCCCGCCGGAGGAAAACAGCTTCTGCAGCTTCTCCCGCGCCTGCGGGTCCCCGTCCAGGCGCCTGCCAAATTCCGCGAGTCCGGCCCTCAGTCTGGCGTCTGCCGGACAGTTGGGGATTGCGCTAACCTCCTTTCGTTCCTCGCACAGCATCAGATTCATCCTGGAGAGGTAGTAGGCTGCGCGGCAGACCTGGGGCTTGACTGAATGAATGCGGCAGCCCGGCATGGCTGCATCGTAGAAAGGACAGAACTCGCCCGCACCTTTCTTTAGCATCCTGGCCGAGCCCACCTCCTCGGCCTTCAGCTCATGGGGCCTGGTGTATTGCATCATGAACCTCTTCAGGGAGAGGCCCAGATGCCCGGCGATCCTGCGACAGTCCTCTATGGAGACGGCAATGGCATTCTCCTCCCGACAGCACCATCCGCACCTCTCGCATTCGGCCAGCAGATGCATTGTCGCGTTTGCCGAGAAGTAGGGCTCAAACTCAGGAGAGATCATCTCATCCATCTCCTGCCGGACCCGCTCCAGGTTTTTCGGCCCGCCCTCAGGCACAAGCTTTCGAAGGGCCAGTAGAGCGCGAATGCCGCAGTCAATCTCCTCACTCAGATCCATTCTTCCTCCCCCGAATTCATGTTTAGATTGATCCATTGAACTCTTATCTCTTCGCCGATTTCGACGAGCACAGCATGACCTTGCCGCAGCTCTCCAACATTGACGATCCTGGTGGAGCCGATGAAGCACTCCCCCCGCGCCTCGTGAATATGCCCGCAGAGCAAAAGATCCGGATGATGGTCCTCCACAAAGCGACGCAGGCTGATAGACCCCGAACTCTCGCCGTTGTAAAGGGTGTCCTGCGCTCCTCGCGGCGGCTGATGCACTACCACCACCATCCAGGTTTTTGCGCCTGCGCCTGCCAGATCCCGGTAAGAGCGAGCCAGTTCTTCGTAAACTTCCTCATCGCGATGATAGTAGCGAGCAGGGTCTCCTACCCTGCGAAGGTCTCTGGCAACCATTCCCCCCATTCCCAAAAACCATATCTCTCCAAACGGAGAGGTGAGCCGGCAGGAGGATCGATGCAGGATCTGCAGCCCTGCCTCCTCCCACAGACCTGAGACAAAATCCCTGTGGTCCATGTTCCCAGGAACAATAATCACAGGCAGCCCGAGACCTGCCAGAGCAAAGGCTGCCGGACGGGCCGTCTCCCGGCTGCCGCCGTTATGCAGGTCTCCACAAAAGACGATCAGATCGGCATCAATTCCCTTCAGCCGCCCAAGCATCTCCAAGCGGTCATGCAGATCCGCCATACCCAAAATCCGGAAGGGTTCCTTTGCGCCTGCCAGTTTATTCATCAATAATGCCATCAATTAAGCCACCAGGATCATATAAATAGAATACGAACCAGAGGCAAAACAGGCCAATTCGCATTTGCCAAATCAATCAAACCGAAATGGAGAACAATAAATGAAAGAATCAACCATATTCCTGATCTGCCTTGCATCCCTGGCAGTCATTGTCGCCCTGTCATCCAGTGCATTCGCTGGATGCTCATCCTGTATGAAAGAAGGTGATTGGAGCCAGAGCGCTGACGCTTTCTTAGAGGGCAAGACCGTGAGCGACGAACCTGTAGACTTTGGGCCGAAGGCAGCCAGGCAAACCAGCTCCCGATTTGAGAATAGCAATGATGCCAAAGCATCGGACAGCAGCACAAAAATCGTCCTTCAGAGCGTCAATGCTACACCTGACGCAATAGAGGCCAACGGCATAGCCAAGATTACAGCCGTCTTTGCCCAAAACGGCACAAAAGCTGAAGATCAGGAAGAGATGCAACTCACTGCAACAGCTACTATCAAGGACTCAGCAGGCAAAGAGATCAGAAAGTTGAATCTGATCAAATCTGCAGCCAACGAGTATTCCAACAGCTGGGCCGCAAACGTTCCAGAAGGAGTCTACAGCGTGGACATCGCAGCATCATCTCTGGATGGAGCCTCAAACTTTGCCGATGCCCTGCAGATCAACGTAACCAGCCCCGCCACCTCCGTACAAACCAATGCCACGGGAACTGCTGCTGCACCGCAGAATTCGAGCTAAAATCAATCCAGAAGAGAAACGAAGAAACACAATACGCTGCAATGGACCGGCGAGGCAGCCGGTTTCTTATTTTCATATTTGTAATTTTATATCACTTCCGAAAGCATCTGTCTCCGCGGCCCGGATTGGTCTCGCAGGTAAAACCTGGGACGGAGTCTTCCTCGGACCTTTTCTCTGACGTAAACTACAACTCGATCGTTCTGATCAGCCTTTTCCGCTAAAACAGCCTCAAGTGTCTCCTTTTCCCTCTCCGAGAGTTCGATCTCCCCCTCTTTGCCGGAGGACCAGTCAAAGACCCGCACTGAGTACCGGGTCTTGATATGGGTGAAAGACCCTTTTTCGCGATCATTTTCCGATCGTATCCTGCAGGCATACTCCACCGGACCCTCAAAACTCTTGCAGTTCTCATCCGGGCGGCATAGCCCCAGATCTGCCAGGCCGAGATCAGGATAGCCTCGGCTCTGCCTTTGGATGGCCTGACATTTGGGGCAATGCATCTTTAAAAACCACTCATCAAAGATGCGCTTCTCAACAGGCGCGGCCTCTGACCAGATCTGCCAGGCCGTCTCTCTGCTGTAGCCCACCTGGCCTAGAAATGCGGCCAAAATGGCAGCAGTCCTGTGCCTCCCCCTCTCGCCTGGCCTGCCGGCAGGGAGCATGGCCCTGACGCATGGGGGAAAAGCATCAGGCTCCGGCCTCTCGCTGGAGATCCAGAGCATCTCCTCACTTCGATTGATGGCCTGGACGGATATGGGCGTCTCCACGCCCGCCTTAGGTGAAAGACCGGATATTTTCGAGGGCATCTCTAATTTCTCTTGTGGCCTTCCACAAAATAAGCCTGTGTATCATCCTCAGGCCTGTCCAGTTGCGGCACCGGGGCCGAGCTCTTGGATGACTCATAGTCCATTCTCTCCTTGAGTATGCACCTGCCACCCCGAAGACCGCCAAGGGGATTCTTGGGAGTGCCCATTGAGTTCATGCAGCGGGCCATGACTGCTGCTCCCCGAGCGAGACCATCATCCACGAAGACAACATTTTTTTCCGGCTGATCATAGAGCCCGAGCTTCTCCATCTCCTCTATGATGAGGCCGGGCTTGTTGCCGCTGATTCCAGCCCGGCCGGTGACGCCGATAGCAGTATTCTTGGTGACTATTCCCTCTTCGACGCCCACCTGCACCAGCCGACGAGCGACCTTGGCCATAGCCAGGTCCAGGGTGCCGAAAAGAATCTTCAGGCTCTTGGACTGGTAGAGATCGGAGCCAACAGAAGAGAGCTTGGAGAGATCGCTGCCGTTTATTCCCACATCGCAGCCTATGAGAACCACGTTATTTCCTGCCGCCGCCTCAGGACAGACCGGAACCAATCCGTACTTGGTGCGACTGAGTGGAACCTTCTCGATCTTCACCAGATCGTTGATCTGTTCAGCGTACTGCTGTGCCTCTTTGCCGTAATCGGGCTTCGTCTTGCCATCAAATATGTCAAGCGTAGCCCCCGTCATCTTGTCGACCAAACCAGTTCCCTGGACCACTGCATCTGGAATGGCTCCTGCCAGGCCCAGGAGATTGCCGATGGTGTGGGCATAAGGCAACTCCTCGCTGGTCACTCTGCCGTCCAGAGTGGTGCCGAAGTCCATTGAGAGGCAGGGGTTTCTGAAATCCACATCTGTCCAGCGGCTGCCTTCCTTTATGCCGGCAGTTGCAAGTTCTCCTTCCATCTCGTTGGCAACGACTTCCACGCCAGTGGACCCCTGTGGAGGGAAACAGGATGCCACCGCACCCATGAATATAACTTTCTCAATCATGGTGTAGCGTCTGAACTTTTCTAAAATATTGTGTATGCTCATGGCAGGGGTCATGAGCCTTGGCGGGACGCCCGCATCAAGACAGCCCTTTGCCAGGGCCTGGATGAATGTGCCCACCTGATCAGGCGAGTCCAGCTCGGCCACCACTCCTGTCGAGCGCACAACGAAGTGCAGATCGGTCTTGATGTCCAGGCGAGCCCTTTCGTGACTCTCGATTAGTGTGTTTTTCACGAGTTCTGCAATGGACTCCTTTGTAAGAGGCGTGCCGTTGATGGTATGAGCGAAGATATCCTCTCCGGCCTTTGGCCTTCGCACGTCTCTGGTCATCTTCACGGTCTTGTTTACGATGAAGGTCTTGCCGGTAGTCATATCAGTAGCAGTGAGAACGCATTTGGTGGTGGTGTTGCCCACTTCAACAGATCCCACGATGTAATATGGCTTGCTTCTCAGCTCCAGGTAGTTAAAAGGCGGACTGCTGGCAATGCGAGGTGTGGGTTTGGACTTGAAAAGCCGACCGAAGTTCATGATGAAAAGAAAAGCCAGAGGAGAGATTAAAGCTTTGGGTCCACAGAATTAATAAAAATCCCTTGTATTTTAAAGATAGCAGACGGGCTCCAGAGCCAATAGTCTCCAACCTGCGTTCCCATCCCATTCCGCCTCATGTCAACATAGACTTTAAATAGAATCATTACATATAATATTTGGTTATTTTCTGTTCACTCGCCTCCTCTCAACAGAAACTCATCCATTATTGAGGAGATCGACAATTCAGGTGAAACAAGCATGGATCAACCGAAAACGGATCAACCCGAAAAGAAAGAGAATGAACTAACGGATAAATCAGGGCGGATGGCCATATTGAAGGAAGATAAAGCAAGAGAGGCCCGCCGGTGGCAGCGCAAGAGAGAGACGATCAAACGATTCGCTGGAAGGAAATGATATGAAGACGGCTTTTGAGCAGTTCGATGTAATCGAGCTGACTCCTTCAAGTTGGCGCAATCGTCTATATCTACGATAAGCATGAACATGAAGGTAGCGATCCGGGAAACACTGTTTTATTCTCCCTCCTTTCCCCGGATCGATCCCTATCCTCTGGAACGTTCCGGCCCATCAGCCATTCCACGGCAACGGAGATGAACAGATTGGCAATTTGGCTTAGATCATTCCCAGCTGTTCCTTTATTGCTTTGATATCGCTCTGCACTTGCCTCATACTCATCCCATATCCCGGCTTGATGTCCTCTCTCATATCCTTGATCTCTTCCAGGATTTGAGGTGTAGCGGCTGTATTCTTCCGAACTTCATCCAAGCTGGCTTTCATATCATTGATGTTGGCATTCATATCATTGATGTTGGCATTTATATCATTGATGTTGGCATTCATATCATTGATGCTGGCCCTTATGTCAAGAAGCACGGGGATGGCCTTGTTCAACTGAATTGATGAGCAAATTTGGGCATAGCTCTCAGTCTTCATGACATCGCCCTCGTAGTCCTCGAAGGCAATGCTCGATACCTGAGAGCGTTCAGGTTTCCGGGTCTCAACTATCTTCTTAAAATCTGCAATTGATTCATCATCGCCTTCGACCAGGACTATTACTTCCGGCTCCTTTTCGCCCATCTTATTGCGGGCATGGAAGCCTTTGAGACCCATGTCTATGGCCACGCTCATCAAGAAGTATCTGTAGCCAACGTCATGGGTCTTGGGACCAGCAATTTTTATTTTTAGCTTCATAGTCATCCTTGATATAGCATCTGCAAGCTATTTGATTATTTCCTTGATGAAGATCTGCCTGTGTTCGCGAACCGAATGCATCTCTTCGCTGAATTGTGTGGGTTGGACTGCACTGAATAGAAAATGCCGAGGTACCCCAATTTCCAGGAGGCATATCAAGCATCATCCAGTGCATCCCAGTCCACCTTCAGTCCTTCAGCCCTTCCATTGTCACTGAGAAGACCGCCTCGCCGTCCGGTAAATTCGGTGAGTCCACCAGTTTAGCTATCCGCTTTTCGCCCTTGGACTTTCGCAGATACAGCCGGAATGTTGCCGTGTGCCCGAGAACGTGACCGCCAACCGGCTTGGTCGGATCGCCAAAGAACGTGTCTGGCTTGCTCATGACCTGATTTGTCACCAGAATCAGGGCGTTGTTCAAGTCACCAAAACGCATCAAGTCGTGCAGGTGCTTGTTCAACTTCTGCTGGCGGTCGGCCAAGGTGCCGCGCCCAACGTACTCAGCCCGGAAGTGGGCCGTTACCGAATCCACTATTAGCAGGCGCACGGGTCGCTCCGACTCCTTGACCTTCTCGGCCAGGTCCATGGCGCTCTCCGCGAGCAATATCTGGTGATTGGAGTTGAAGGCCCTGGCCACGCTGATGTTCTTCAAGAACTCATCCGGGTCCCACTCGTGACCGTCTGGCGAAGGCGGCAGTCCCTTCACCATTTGGGCTATCCTCTCAGGCCGGAAGGTATTCTCGGTGTCGATGATGATCGCAGAGCCGTTTAAGCCGCCCATCTCTACAGGCAACTGCACATTGATGGCCATCTGATGGGCCACCTGGGTCTTGCCTGAGCCGAACTCTCCATAGAGCTCCACAATGGACTGGGTCTCCATTCCCCCGCCCAATAGCTCGTTGAAGCCCTTGCTGCTGGTAGTGACCTTTCCGACCAGCTTTCTCCTCTCTAAAATCCGATCACCCGTCTCAAAGCCGCCTACATCAGCCGCCTGTCTAGCACCGGCTATGATCTTGGCAGCCGTGGCCTCGCCAACTTCGGCAGCCGTCACCAGCTCGCCCGGTGAGGCTACAGCAATAGCTTCAATGGAGCCGAAGCCCGCCTCACGTAATTTTTCCGCAGTGGCCGGCCCCACTCCCGGCAGATCTTCCAGCAATTTTGTTGACATTATCTCTGCTCTTCTTTCTTCTTCTTTAACAATGTTATCCAGGCGGGGCGAAAGTAATCCTGCTCTTCCATCCACAGGAGAGTTCAAGCTCCTCGTTCCAGCCGCTCTTGGCCTGGGCATCGATGATCTCGGCCCTGTATCCCAGGTCTAGCCCCTGCAATGAATCGACGTGGTCTCCCCATAGAGCCACCTTGATGCGACCCGTCTCATCCGACACGTAGATATTGGCCACCCGTCCGGCCTTTCCGTCATCCCTTTGAAACTGCCGCACCTCTCCTAGACCGGTAACAAAACCACTGACGCTTGCGATCATGCCCGGCTTCAGATCTGAAATGGGCACAACTTTCTCGGAAAACTGCACCTTCTGGCTGCTCTTTTTGACAGTGCTGTAGCCCCCGGTCGAGATCTCAAGCGATCCATACCTCTCGCGACAAGAGCCGTTTTGCACCTCGATTGTCTCGCCCTTCTCGAGAGGCATGGCCGCTTGCTCGTTCCAGAGGGTCAGCCTGATCTTGCCGGTCTCATCGCCCAAAAGAACAGTTCGGACGTGTCCAATGCCGCCATCCTTTCTTACGAACTCTCTGGCCTCGCCAGGGTCCACCACGAGAGCTACGAGAGAGACCTCGCTCATATCGCTCTTGATCTCGGCAATCTTGTAGGCCGTCTGGCGGGGCTTGATGTCCAGGTCAACCTCCTCGATGCCACCGCCACGGCCCAGGCTCACCTCTGTTCCAGCGTAGCCTTCCTTGGCCAGACCTCTAACCTTCAGGCACTGATCGACCTTCAAATCCCCGGATCGGACCAGCTCAACGTTCTCATCCCACAGAGCCACACGTATCGATCCTGTCTCGTCTGACAAAACTAAGTTGACGACCCGTCCAACTGAGCCGTCTGAACGCGGGAACTCGCGAACCTCTGAGACAGATATCACCCTACCCTGGAAGGTGACATTGCCCATCTCTGGGCGGATGCTGCCGATCCGGGTCAGCACCTCGACTGTACCTAGATCCCGGGCCACGAGCATGGCCGCAGTCCTGCCATCGCACAGACCGGCCATGAGTGCTACCTTCTCCTCCACTCTGGCCTGGAATTCCTCGGCAGTTATCCGATCTGCAACTTGTTTATAGATTTCCTCAACCTGCTCGTCCATCCCAGATCATCCGGCTACAGCATAGAGTTCTTCCAGGCGCTTCAGATAAGGAGCATTGCATGAGGCCAAAAAGGCGTTGCAGACCTCCTCCGGCATTCCGTCCAAAGTGACGGCGCCGTTCTCGAAGAGAATGGCCCGATGAGATATCTCCTTTACGAAATCGACATGATGACTTACTAGGAGAATGGTAGTCCCGTACTCGGCATTGAGCCTCTTTATGGAATTGGAGACCTCTCGCAGGGTGATGGGATCTATGTCTCCAAAGGGCTCATCCAGAATCAACACCTTCGGCCTGGCAGCAAGCAAAATAGCCAGCGAGGCCCTCACCTTCTCCCCGCCGGAGAGCTGATCGGGCAGCTTCCACATGACCTCCGGATCGAGGGATAAGAGCTTGAATACGGGCCTGGCAAACCTCTCGGCCTCGGTCATGGGAAAACGCGGGAACAGGTCCTTGAAGATATCGCGTGTGAGCCCCAGGGACTCGAGTGCAGCTTTAGCGTCCTCTTCAGACATGTCCGTCATGGCATAGATGACATCCAAAACCTTGTCGCTGATCCCCATCTCCTCGGCCACGGCCCGGGCATGCTCGATGACATCGTTGCCTTTGACGCCCAGTTGATAGGAGATCTGGTCGATGATCATCTCACCGGCATAGAGGGCAAACTCCTGATACATGATGCCTAGATTCTGACGAACCAGCATCCTCTCCGGAGAGTAGTCCATCATGTCCACCCATTTGTCTCCAAGACGATAGAATACACTTCCTTCGTCAGGCAATCTGACCCCCTGAATGATCTTGAGAAGAGTGGTCTTGCCCCCACCACTGTTGCCGATGATTGAAGTGATCTCGCCCTCGTTGATATCGAGGTTCAGGTTCTTCATCGCCAGGACATTGAGGACCTCTCCGGTGCTCACGAGGCATGTTCTCTTGTACAGGCCCCTCACCCGAATGATTGGCTGGGGATTGGGCCTGGCGGCAAGCGGCTGCATCTCTCCGATGCCGGACATGAAGCTCTTCAGGACATCTTCGGGCTTGCCATCGGCTACAATCTCGCCATTATCGATCCAGATCAGTCTATCCGCCAGATAGGCATGAACCTCAGGCAGATGGGATACTACGATTATGGTCAGATTCAGCTCACGGTTCACATTCTTGATGGCATCCAGTACCTCTTGCTTGGTAGCCGGACAGGACATGGTAGCAGGCTCATCCAGGAGCAGGACCTTGGGCTTCTTGGAGAGCTGCCTTGCAATCAGAAGCCTCTGCTTTTCGCCTCCGGACAGGACAGTTGCCAGATGATGTGCCTTCTTCTCCAGGCCCACCAGACGCAGGTAGTAAAGGGCCTCCTGGTACATGGCATCGTAGTCCGGGTCTTCAGGGATGGGCAGAACCTCGTAGCCGGTCTTTCTGGAGTGAACCCTCCGCACCACATTTTTTAGCGCGGTCTCAGTCCAGAGGGCAAAGTCCCTTTGCAGATGAATGGAAGTGATCGCCATCTGCGCCCGTTTAGCATCATCAGTGGACTTGGGTGTGATGACCATTCCGTCCATGAGGATCTTACCAGCATCAAAGCTCTCCATGCCCCTCAGGATCTTCATGAGAGTGCTCTTCCCGCCGCCACTCTTTCCCACCAGCCCCAGTATCTCGCCCGGCTTGGTGGCGAAGCTGACGTTTTTCAGAGCCACTATCTCTCTGTCCTTGAGCCGGTAGGTTTTGGACAGATTTTCAACCTGCAACAACACGATAAACCTCCTATCTTACCTTAGTTCCGATCTCTACAGCCACCCTTGGCTGTAGCAGTACTGCTTTGCCGGCTCTATCTGCAGCTAAAAGCATGGCCTGTGACTCTATGCCAAAGAGCTTGGCCGGCTTTAAGTTTACAAGCACGACCACCTGTGTGCCCACAAGTTCCTCTGTAGGGTAGGCCTCGGCAATGCCTGCCACCACCTGACGGATCTCGCCGCCGATATCAACCTGCAGTTTGAGCAGCTTCTTTGATCCCTTGATGGCCCCGGCCTCTTTGATCTGGCCGATCCTAATGTCCAGAGATGAGAACTCCTCAAAGGAGATCTCCGACTTCTTCAGGGCCCCCTTCTCCCCGGACTTCTCTTTAGCCTCGGCCTCTTTCATTCTGTCAGCAAAGATCCGATCCAGCTCTTTTACGGTAGCATCCTCCATCCGTGTGAAAAGAATCTCGGGAGTGCCGAGAAGGCTCCCCTCAGCTATTGGATTGATGGCCTCGGAAAACGGCCGGTCTGCCACTGCATCCTTGAATCCGAGCTGCTTCCAGGCGTTTTGCATCTTTGAGGGCATCACCGGCTCCATGAGCAGGGCTAGGGCCTTTGAGATCTGCAGGCAGCTTCTCAGCACTGCACCGGCAGCGGCCATATCGGTCTTGACCAGCTTCCAGGGCTCGTGGCTTTGGAAATAGATGTTGCCATAGTCCGCCAGAGACATAATTGCATCTGAAGCCTTCTTGAACTCATACTCCTCAAGGCCTGACACCACCTCGTTCATGGTCTCTTCAATCTTGGCCATGACATCCTGGTCGATCTCCCCTGCGGGAACCCTCCCCTGGAAGTTTTTAACTGTGAATGTGAGGCCCCGGTTGATGAAGTTGCCAAAGGCACCCACCAGTTCAGTGTTTACCTTGTCGGCAAAGATCTTCCAGGAGAAGTTGACCTCCTTGTTGTGAGCCGTATAACTGGCCAGATAGTAGCGCAAAAGATCAGGATGAAGTCCCCTCTCAAGGTAATCCTCTTTTACCCAGATGACATTTCCTCTCGATTTGGAGAACTTCTTGTCATCGATCTTGAGCATACCGCTGGCCACAACCGCTGAGGGCAGGGTGTAGCCGGCGCCCTTGAGCATCGCCGGCCAGAAGATGCAATGGTGGTAGACAATGTCTCCGCCGATGAAGTGGATGATCTTGGCCCCGTCTTTCCAATAGCTCTTCCAGTCCCGGCCATGAGAAGCGCACCACTCCTCGGTGAAGGCCACGTAGCCTATGGGCGCGTCAACCCAGACGTAAACGACCAGATCATCGTGTCCCGGAAACTTGACTCCCCAGGCCATGTTACGGGTTATGCACCAGTCCTTCAGCTCCTGTCGGACCCATTCGATAGCATAATTGCGAGCAGAGGTCGTTCCACCAAGGGTCGGGAGATAATCGAGCAGGAAATCCTTGAACTCGGAGAGCTTGAAGAAGTAATGAACCTGCCGTCGGTACTGAGCTTTTCCGCCACAGACCTTGCAGACAGCGTTTTTGATCTCGCCTGGCTCCAGGTGGCGGCCGCAGCCCATGTCGCACTCGTCACCCCTGGCTGGCTTTCCGCAGTAGGGACATTCACCCTCCACGTACCTGTCAGGCAGGAAACGCTCGCACTTGGGACAGTAGGCCAGCTCGATCTCGCGTGGATAGACATGTCCACCATCCATGAGGGCCTTGACCATCTCCTGGGTGCGGTTGTGACAGGCAGCGTCGTCAGTGTCTCCGAAGAGGTCGAAATTTATGCCCATCCCTTTGAAGACCTCATCAAAATGCTGGTGATATCTGGTCACCAGGGCCTTCGGCGTCATTCCTTGGGCCTCGGCATTGACAACAATTGGTGTCCCGTGGGCATCAGAGCCGCATACGAAGAGCACCTCTTTATTCAATTTCTTCAATCCTCGAACGAAGATGTCCGCCGGTACATAGGTTCTTAAATGGCCCAAATGACAGGCCCCGTTGGCATAGGGCAGGCCGCAGGTTACAAGGATAGGCGATGACAATGATAACACCTCCATCGCCTATGATGTAACAGGCAGATATAGGTTTCCCAGCCTGGCTCGACCATCGACGCATATGAAAAAGATGATTCTTGGAAAAAATGTATATAATTGAATGGCGAACGCAATCAACAGTATTAATTAGCTATCAGATATTAGAGTATAAAAAACAACAGACAAGATTATGGGGGTATCAGATGAGAATAATTGTTATGGCCCTTCTGCTGGCTTTGGCCATCGGTACGGCAAAAGCCGCACTGCTGCAAGGAAGCGATGCAAATGCAACTGTAGTGCTTTTTGGATCAACCAGGATGCCTGTAGATGATGAGAACTCAACACAGGAGATCTTGAAGGTAGATGTCGGGCTGATCGGATCCGAGAATGCCACATATCAACTGATGGATCAAAATGATGTGATCTACCCGGCAGGCCTGTACAAGACACTCTCTTCCGGAAAACAGACTGTCTACTTCCTAACAGAGATGGATAGCCTATTCAAGCTCATGAATGTGACGCCTGATGGCGAAGCCCCCATCTATATTAACTGGTGGGCCACACCCAAAGCAAGCAACAACCAGCTGATCTTAAGATACTATGGAATAGTGGATAGCTCTGCCAACTCCGACGAGCAAGCAGTAGTTGTTCAGGTCAGGGTCCAGAACAACGGCACAAAAGACCTGCTAGTGAGCCCTGAGAACTTTACTCTCCTAGACCAGTGGGGATGGCCCTATCAGCCCACCCTCGGATTTGATGCCGAGATCGTCAGTCCAAATAATGCCACATCAGACCGGGTTCTCATTGGATTCACAGGAATTTCGCCCGGCAGCAGGCCAGCTGCATTAGCCTATGACTATGCAACACCCAACCAATTGGTCATAGAGTTTGAGAGGGATTATGTGCAGCTTAGCGATGAGGTCGTTTACGGAACCGCATCCAAGACCGGCACCACCCCAGTGGCAGCCTCATCTGCCGCTGTAACGCCGGAGACCGCATCAGTTCAGGCCGAGTCCTCCACGAACCAGACCGATGCGGCCCAGACGACAGATGTAGCTAAAAATGAGAACACTACCAGCAAGATCAACTCTATCAAGGAAAAAGTAGCTGCCAGCAAAGCGAAGCTTGCAGCCACAAGAGAAGATCTGGACAGCAAGACGCCGGATACAAACGAGACTGCCAGCGCGCCAATCAGCGCTCTGAACAACTCGTCGAGCACATCCGCCTGAGAAATGACTTGATGGCTTATGGCCTGCTGGCTGGGGATATCACATCCCCCAGCATTTTTATGAAAATCATGAAAATATTGGAGGTATGCAATAGATGAGATGGCCGGCTTTAGTGCTGCTTTCATTCCTGTTTCTCCTGCTGGCAAATGCTTCAGGATATCCTCTGCAATCCAGCAACGGTGTCATCAACTGCACAGTCTTTGGCACCTTCAAGGACCCAGGGTTTGGCGGGTACAGTCATTCCGACTCATATTCCGTTCTGGTGGTAGACTCCTGTCTGACCAGGATAAACGAAAGCGACGAGACAGCCATTCTCGCTGACTACAGCCTCACAGATGGAAACGACCGGAGGTATAAAACCAGCTCGGATTACATTAAAGAGTTGCAGAACGGCCGCCGGCTGATCGGCTTCGTCGTCCCAAAGGAGACCATTGCCAAGAGCATAACTATAGATCTCTCCAGGGATAAGGCCGGAGGAGAGCAGTTCTCACAGAGTTTTCCCAGCCTTGTCAATGCCAGCAATGAGCGTGTGAAACTTCTCTATTATGGAATGCTTCGCTCCAGCATAAATTCGAATAAAAAAACAGTAGAATTGGATGTGGCAGTCACAAACAACAACTCAACGAGGCTGGACATTGATGCCGGGAAATTTGCATTAAAGGATCAGTGGGGTTGGAAGTACGAGAGCCTGGAATACGACAGTTCAAGACAGATGGGAATGCGCGCTACAGTGCTTGAGCCGAATGCTACGATCAGATCCGGCCTGGTCTTCATCTCCTTGTCACCATTGAGCAGGCCGGTCGAGTTGGTCTACAACTATTCAGATAATGCATCCCTCTCAATGAACATAGATACCGAATCTGGGCTCGGCTATGCCACCCGAGAAGAATGCGTTGACTGCAAGAGCGAGCAAGAGGAGCCCTCATCAAGCCTCGCCGGGTCCATCAAAGCCACTAAAGCTCGATTGGCCAAGGTCAAGAAGACGAACAGCAGCGAAGAGAACGCATCCAAAGGGCATGATGAGCTTTGACGCGAAGGGGTAGAGATATTTACACCTATGTAAAAGAGAGCCACCCATGAAACTCATTATCACAATTATTGCAGCACTGGCGGCGATGCTTATTCTGCCAGCAATGGGAGAGACTGTGCAGTTCTGGTATGATCAGGCAAATAGCTACTACATAACAGGCGACTTTGAAAACGCTGTTGCAAGCTATGATAAAGCCATTGAGCTGAAGCCCAACAGCACCGTTTTCTGGAATTACAAGGGAAGAGCTCTCGCCAATTTAGGACGCTTCGACGAAGCTATATCCTGTTTCGATAAATCGATTGCAATCAACTCCTCAGATCTGGAGGCCTTAAACCTGAAGGCAACAGCTCTATCCTTGGGGCAAAAAAAGTATAGCGAGGCCATTGTTCTCTTTGATGTGATCCTGGAGAGCAATCCATCGTATGTCGATGCATGGATAGGAAAAGGAATGGCACTGGGCAACGAAGGCGAGCTGACAGGTGCTCTGCAATGCTTTGAAAAAGCAACAATTATCAGTCCTCAGAGCCCCTCTGCCTGGAATAACAAAGGAGCCATCCTCATGGAGCAGGAAAAATACCAGATGGCTTTGGATTGCTTTAATAAAGCGCTCCTATTTGATCCAACAAATGAGGCAGCCATGAAAAACCGGGAGAATGCACTGCAAGCCATGAATCAGGTTGTCTCTTCAGGTCCGAGCCAGAGCACGGCGACTATGGATTGAGCCGAAAAATTTATTTTTTTGTTCGACAATCATCGAAGCGAGGTGATGAGATGGTGGGCAAGCTGATTTGTTTCATGATCACTGCAGCGTCTACGATAATGGCAGTGCAGGCGCAGATGCCTCTTGGATTTGAAGAGGCCATGAACAACGCTGGCCAAAAAGATGTCCTCGCTGTCAAGAATTATGAGATGGGAGCATCGTTCATTGAGGAGTACACTGATGTCGAGCACCTGGAGATGGAGACTGACGTCAGGACCAGAGGACTTGGCTTAAACTCCACAGCGAACGATGCAAGCGGAAAGGCAATCGGGCAGGCAGGCGGCCTCGAGGCCAGCATCAACTCCAATGTCATTGGCACAGCACACATCGCATGGCAGTCATTTGATCCGGTCCCGTCCAGCAAAGGCCGCCACCAGCTCATAGGCAGAAGCGTAGAAGATCTGACTGGCGTGTTCTCCATTGAGAAATTTATACAGCTCTGGTCGAATAGCTGCCCAGGTGAGATCAGCGTGAACTGGCTGCCCTGTTATTAAATGAAAAACTTTAAAAAGTTAGTGGTCGTATCCGGCAGACGGAACATGAAAAATACAGGGAGATTTTAGCTATGGAGGTCGTTGTCAAGAGGTCTGCGCGACGAAAGAAGACCATCCAGGCCAGGATGGTTGGAGGAAAGATGGAGATACTGGCTCCCGCATCCATCTCAGATGCTGCGCTTGCCGGTCACATCGAAAAGCTGCAAACTCGATTGGAAAAACGGATCTACCCCAAAGATGACCTTCATCTTCAGAAGAGGGCCGATCATCTGAACAGAAAATATTTCCAGGGCAGTCTCACCTGGAACTGCATCCAGTATTCGGCCAACCAGGAACGCAGGCGCGGGTCATGCAACTGCGTCGCCCGGACCATTCGCATAAGCAGCAACCTGGCGACTCTTCCACAGTGGGTCGAAGATTATGTGATTGTGCATGAACTGGCTCATCTGCTTGAGCCAAATCACGGCAAGAGGTTCAAGGCACTGGTCCACAGGTATCCGCTGGCAGAAAGGGCCATAGGTTTTCTAATAGCTAGCGAGAGCTTGCGGCACAAGAACCTGAGTGAAAATTGACAAAAATTATTTGGCCGGACCTTTTCCGGCCAATTTCCAAAAGCAGAATTCAGCTTGAACCAATGAGGCTGATCACGAAGTAACCTAGAACTACACCAAGAACAAATACCACGGCAAAGGAGGTGTAAACCAGGGTTTCGCCTAATACAATAGCTTCCATGAACTCATCTCACTACCAGAACTGGGATCGTTGCCCAGTAGAGAACCTTCTGCACTACACTGCCAATCAAGAGTTTAGAGGCACCGGACTCACCATGGCTTCCCATAACAATCAGGTCTGCCTTCTCTGCTCCAGCAGTATCTATGACCGTATTTGCGGGTGCTCCAATTCTTACGATTGTATCTACATTGACGCCCATCTTGGCTCCCATAGCCTTGAGTTCGTCAACCGCTTTTCCACCTGCTCTCTCTAACTTGGATTCGACATCCTTTCTATCGGCTCCAAGCTGTCTTACGGCGCTGGCAATAACGACCTCATTTATTACGTTGAGCGCTATAACCTGCGCGCCGAGTGACTTAGCGAGCTCCAAGCCCTCCTCAGCGGCTTTCTTAGATTTGTCTGAGCCATCTGTGGCAATCAATATCCGCTTGTACATCCTATCCCACCTTTGATGCGTTTATCTCACTGACATTGTATAAATAGCTATCTTCCCGATTCGAGAATTCTGAGAGCCAATAACGCCGCATTATCTCCATTATCGATTCCCACACAGGCCACAGGTACTCCAGGAGGCATTTGCACAATTGATAAAAGTGCATCCAGACCGCCAAGTTTCGCACTCACCGGCACGCCGATTACAGGGCGCCCTGTCTTCGAGGCGATGACGCCCGGCAACGCTGCGGAGAGGCCTGCTACTCCGATGAAGACGCGAGCATCAGTCTCGGATATGTATTCCTCAAGCTCTCGGGGATTTCTGTGTGCAGAGAGGACTTTATGCTCAAAGGATGCCCCTCCCTTGGCCAGCCTCTCAGTAATCCTATCCACGATTGCCTGATCGGATTTAGATCCAGAAATTACAGCAATATCGACCATAATTATCCTTGATCTCTTCCCTGCAGCTCTTGCTGTTTATTGATGCTCATGGCAATCAGGGTCTGAAAGATGCTTTTCACCGCCCCAGCATCCAGGTTCAGCTCTGTCGCCAGATCTGTCGCCCGTGACAGGACCCTCTTCTCGCGCTCAGGATCGCTGATCGGCTTGCCTTCTAACCTCTTTGCCTCAAAAATTTTTTTAGAGATGCTGATGCGGCGATTGATGAGCTTTATGATCTGCTCGTCAATCTCCTCAATTTCGCTGCGATGCTCCTGTAGACCCATCAAATCCCCCGGCATTTGGATGCGCTCCTATTATTAGACCTCGTTCTTATCACTCTTCCGCCCAGATGCCCCCAGGCTCGCTCCAGCCCGTCCATTAGATCTTCTTCGATTATCGCCGCGTAGGCCGGACCGGTTCCGGATAGGCTAGCCCCATGAGCCCCGGCCTCTAAAGCGATGAGCATGGGCTCCACCGGTAGGCCCAAAGCAGCGCAGTAGGCCAGCCCGTTTATGGTCATGGCCCTTGCATAGTCGCTATTCATGGTCAGATCATAGACCACATCGGCAACAGGGGCGATGAGCCTGGAACGAGAGACATTGGTGTCCTTCGAGAAGATCTTCTTTTCTGGAACCAGGAGCATGACTGGCGAGTTGAACTCCTCACGTTTCATGAGCAGCATATTTCTGTTGTCAGTGACCACCATTCCGCCCAGGATTGAGGCCAGAGCATCGTCGAAGGCGCCGGTGATTGTGACGCCTACAGCTCTCGCTGCAGCCACGCCGATTTTGGCTGCTTCTACCAGGTCCAGATCCTCATCGAGAGCATCGAGAGTTGCCAGGACCGCGGCATTGGCAGCGGTGCTGCTGCTCTTGAGACCGCTCGCTACAGGAATCTCGCTCTTCGTGCGGACTATCGCACCAAAGCTATGGCCCAATCGCTCAAGCACCATCCGGACAGATGTCTCGATAAGGCTCGTGTCCACGCCAGGGACGTCTCCTTTGACGATGCCTGTGTCGTTCAGCTCCACCTCGGCCCAGGTCTTGAGGTCGATTCCGAAGGCCGAGCCCTTCCAGGTGGCAACTGCATTGAGAACTGTTGCAGCACCGCCAGACCAGGCATAGCCAGTTTTTAATTTCATGACTGCTCCATCTCGAAGATCTTCTTGAGCTTTTCAAGATCCTTCACAAAGTCTTCTTTGCCCTCGCGAGCATATTTGGCCATCATCTTGTTCAGGTATTCAAGCTCAGTGATGGATGAAGTGAACAGGGGCTCGTAGTTGCCCAATAAAAAGAGAGGTATGACCTCGACACCACCTTTGCTCGTTCCCTCTTCGAGGCCCTTTACCACCACTATGAAGACGAAGCTCTTGTAGCCCAGACCCCTGGCGATGTTCTTGGCGAAGCTGTTCATCTGCTGAATCCGGCGAGAGGAGAGGTCTTTGTAGGCTGCAATCGAGTCCTTGTACTCCACGAACATGATGGAGTCGTCAGACCAGAGGAGAGCGTCGTATTCTACCACGGCGATGGCGTTTTTTTGGGCTACTACATTGAAGAGGACGCCGCGACACCAATTGATGTTTAGGTGAAGCCGGAAGTCCGCTTCAGTGAGGGGCGTGGTCCTGGGCTTGAGAACATAAGGCTCGCTGGACAGTTCTATCATGGGCGGCACAAACGCATTTCAAATAAATGGACTTTTCCGAGAGCCAAGTTAGCCTCGCATGAGATTTGCTGCCAGGTCGATCAGTGTCCTGGGCCTAGAGAGGGCCACGACAGCGCTGGAGTAGGCTGCCTTTCTGACAAATGAGCCTCTGGAGATGAGATTCTTTGCCGACAGGTTCGCGACCAGCACGTCAATTTCGCGGTCTTTCATGCCGGCCAGAGTCTCAAGCGATGCTCTGCCCATTCTGTACTGCCAGTAAAACTCCTTCTTCCAGAGCTTCTCGTAGCGTGAGAGGCTCTTTTTAGACACGTCCAGCTTCTTTGAGGCTTCGGCTGCGACAAGGCCGCAGATAGATCCGGCGCGCATGCTGTAGGCAAGTCCGCTCTGGCCCGCAGCTCCGCCTGTCACCATCAGAGAATCGGCCACGATTTCCCCAGGCAGCACGGCGATGGGGTCGCCGCCCCTCCGGATGGAATGGATCTTGAGGCCTTCGATATCCGGGTACCGTGCAGCCTTGTAAGCCTTGAACCTCTTGAGGAAGCTCCTAAAGAACGGCTGCACGTTCTCGCCGTGTCCGCGCACGAAGACACCGAGGGTGGCCCTGTCTCCGCCTGCAGGTGAGAATGTGGCCTTCCAGCCGGGGGCCATGCTGCCTATCCAGTACTGGAAAAACTTCTCTTCGCCTAGCTCCAAAAATTCGATGTCGGCTTCCATTGCCCAGGCGATGTCTTCTCTGTGGAGCATGGGCTGCAGCCCTGCCTGGCGGGCCAGGATGGAAGATACTCCTGAGGCGTCGACCACTATGCGTGCGTCGATCCTTGCTTTTCTATCATCATCCTGACACTGATCCAAAGAGACGACCCGGCGGCTGCCCTGAAGCTTTGCCTCTTTTACGGTTCCGGAGAATATTGCTACGCCACAGCTTTGCGCGAGGCTTCTGAAGTGATCATCGAACCTCTGGCGGTCAAGAAAGAATCCTCTGGCTGAGATCTTCACAGCCTTGCCTGAGGGGCTGATAATCTGCATTCCCTCAAGCTCATTTTTTAAGTAGCAGTCCTCGATCTTGACCCCGGATGCGGCAGCCATTCCTGAAAAGATAGTATTTGCGGCGTGCTCCGGGCCGATGCCGGCAGGAGCCCGGTCAACTAAAATCACATCCGCACCGCTCTGTGCGGCGGAGATGGCAGCCATGAGGCCAGCTGATGAGGCGCCTACTACAAGGACATCACAGTTCACGAATGGATGATAGTGGATGGGTGAGATTAAGGTTTCTGGAGGGAGAAGATCTGGCTCATCAAGACGAATATGATCCAGAGGTCTTCTCTCAGGAGCGGCAAAGAGCTATGTTTTTAAGCGAATATGATCTCACATTTCCGCGTGCAAGAAATTCAGAGGATGAGGGCTATCGCAATAATGGCAGTTGTTCTCATACACACGACCATGGCCTTTACAAAAGCTGAGCTTTCTCCGGTTACTTTTCTTGCTTTGATATTGGATTCTGCAGCTCACTTCGCAGTGCCTCTGTTTATTTGCATTTCTGGATTTGTCATTACATTGAAGGCCTATCCAATTTTCACCTTTTATTATCGCAGGGGCTTGAGGATCATCCCGGCCTATGTCGGCATATCTATTTTATATGCACTGTGTTATCATAAACCTGTTATTGACTCTATGCTTCATTTCAATGCAGCTTATCATTTGAGCTTCTTTCGTTATTTGGTATTTCTTTATTTATTATATCCGTTAATAATAAAAGTATTTCATGGGTGGTTTGCACTGCCTGCGGCTCTCTTCATGCAATTGCTTTACTATGAAATTCCCGCGGATATATTCCCAATACGAGAAATTGAAGCATTCTCATTTATGCGGATGCTGTTTTATTTTGTGCTGGGAATATATGTATGCCAAAATTATAAAAAAATCCAGAAGATAGTAATGTCACTGCACAATAGCTTGCTAGTCCTTGCGTTTTTTATATTTTGGGGTTTAATAAGTATGTCCTGGCTTCACAGCTACTACCAGCTGCAATATTCGAGCATGGAATCATACTCTATTGGATTCATAATATTTTACTTAATTGAATTTATTTTTATTTTTAAGTATTCCATCGCATTCGAATCACCAATATTGAATAAGATTGGCGATTACTCCTTTGGAATTTTCCTGATCCATCCGCTAGTGCTTCAGAAAACAAATAAATTGTTGCTCTACTCAGGAATTGATCCCACTCAAGCAGGATTCTATATTATTGGATTTATTATTACATTTTCTGTGAGCTACTTTGCAGCATGGTGCTGGAATTCTTCGTTGCATTACGTCCTGGAAAATTATAGGCTCCCCACGTCCCAATTCTGGAAATGAGATGAAATGCCCCTCACATCTTCTTCGGTTCAAGCAGGATGTGCTTTGGGAAGAATCCGTAGCGTTGGTAGAACGGCAATACCTCTTCATTGCCGATGCTCACAGCAATATTCACCCTCTCGGCCTTTTCCGTCTTCATCCATGCAAGTGCCCGCTTCATCATTTCGCCGCCGATTCCACAAGCGCGGAGGCTCTCCTCGACGAAGATCGAATCTATCTCTCCCGCCCGGCAGCATACGGATGAGACGCAATAACCGACATATTCGCTACCATCCAGGGCCAGACAGATGTGCATCTTGCCGGCAGTTGATTTCGTCAGCAACTCGGCCTTCCTCTGCGAAAAGGCCCGCGTCTCAAACCAGTCTCCGAAGCAAACCGAGCGGGCTCTTATGTGCTCAATTAGTTTCTCCCAGAGCGGCTTTATTCGATCCAATCCCTGCTCGTCAACTTCAATGTAGCTTACTTCCGTCATATTCAAGAGTTCCTGGCACTGACATAATTAGCTGCGATTATCTCCAACGGCCTCATCCTTTGGGAAATATTCTGCAACGGTTACTCTCACATCCTCAAGCCATGTTCTTCTCTGGGCAGGAGTGCTGGTTACAACAACGCTGTAGGTCGTCCTGTAAAAGTCTTTCACTCCGCATAGCCCAAAGATGCAGTTCTTCCAAAGCGTCTCAAGAGGATCGCCAAAGGCCTGATGCTCTCGCTCTCGATAGGTATTGGAGGTGTTAAAAACGATGGCCTTCCTGGCATTCAGCAGTCCTCTGGGAACTCCCTCGCCGCTATCATTTTCCAGGAACTCATAAGCCATCCCGGGCCTGATCACCCTGTCGACCCATCCCTTGAGAATTGCCGGAGGCATGCCCCACCAGTTGGGGTGGACGATAATGATTCCGTCTGCCGAGGCGATCTCCGAACAGTGCTTTTTAATCACCATGTTTAGGTCTGCGTCTTTGGCAATCTCTTCATAGGGCAGGATGGGATCGAATACTTCCTGATATAGGTCGTGAAAAGCGATATCGTGGCCACAGTTTTCGAGAGTATTTTTAGCTGCTTGCGCAATCGAATGGTTGAAGCTTCCCAATTTGGGGTGAGCGAGAATCAGCGAGATCTTCATTGAATTTGACCCGAATCAGATGGCTGCATTAAAGAGTTTAATCCTTTCGTTCCAGTGAATTCGAAAATGAGTTTTTTCAACAGTCCGTGCTAGAGGTCAAACATTTATTGCACAATGATCAATTTGATGCGATTCTCCGGAGACCTTTTCTGCTACCGCAGGGTATATTTCGTTTGATCTCGATGGGCTATCTGCAAAGCCAAATTGCGTGAGGAAGAATTACATGGGTTCATCGGCTAAAATGGTTGCTATATTATGCTTATTTTTGTTTTTGGGAATGGTACTGCCGGGGATCTTTTTCCAGCCCGAGGCATCGCTGGAGGTTTGGAATGTGAAGGAGAGCGACATTCCGAGCAATTCCAGTTCAAAGGAGGGGCTGACATACCTGCTCAACTATGCGATCCTCGCCCCATCCAGTTACAACAGCCAGCCCTGGAAGTTCAATGTCTCAAATGATGAGATATTCGTGTCCGCCGATGAATCGAGGTGGCTGAGTGTGGCAGATAAAGACAAAAGGGAGATGTACATTAGCCTCGGCTGTGCTATCGAGAACCTGGTCATTGCCGCTGAGCATTTCGGCTACAACTGCAGCGTCTCCTACTTTCCTGGCAAAAAGAACCTTGTGGCGGCAGTATCGCTGAAGCAGCAACAGGAGGCCAGCTCTTCGCCGTCTGCCCTATTTGAGGCCATCACCTCCCGCCGGACCAGTCGCCAGCCCTTTGAATCAAGGGCCATTTCCAGGGCAGAGTTGGATGCTCTCAACCGCAACAGCTCCGGTTCAGATGTGTCCATCTTCCTGACCGAAGATCCTGCCGCAAAGGAAAGATTCCGGGATCTTGTGATCCAAGCGGATAGTGCCCTGTATTCCGACATCAATTACAAGAGCGAGCTGGGCCACTGGCTAAGCCTTGGAGTCATGGGTCCTACAGGAATTGGCGCGAAGATTGCCCAAATGGAGATGGCATTCCTCGATCCGGGACCCGAGCAGACCAGGAAGGACGCAGATCTCATCAACAGCACACCATATATAGGACTCATCAGCACAAAGAAAAACGATAGCCTTTCGGCACTCAAGGCCGGACGGGCGTTTGAGCGTTTCTGGCTTTCTGCCGCGGCTCTGGGCATTAGCCTGCAGCCCATGAGCCAGGCCCTGGAGGTGCCGGAGACCAAAGAAGAGCTGGCGGGTCTGCTTTCTGATGGAGCCGAGATGAGAGCGGTGCAGCAGGCCTTCAGGATCGGATACTGTGAAGTGGTGGGGGAGCGTTCAAACAGAAGGCCGCTGGAGGACGTATTAGAAAAAAGTTAGAAAAAAAATGGATTTACTTTGACCCGTCCGATCCCCGCAGAGTCTCCAGAATCGCCTCTTCCTGGTCGAGAGTGCTGTCGCCAATAGCTTTCGACTCGCTCTTGAAGTACTCCTGGAACTGGCCAAACAGCTCTCTGTAGGGCTCGGAGACTGTGAGCGGCAGTGACTGGCGCTCCCATTCGCCAAGCTCTATCGGGATCACGATTCCATTGGCAAGGGTCACTGACGGCACTATCGTCCAGCCCTTCTCTCTCGCCGTTCTCTCGTCTATCATCCAGTTCTTGAGCAGGTCAGCATATCGAGCGAGGAGCACGGCCTTTTTGATGCCGTTGTTCTGGTAGCTGTCGGCTGAGATCTCCTCCAGGTTCACTTCTGCTTCATCGCTGTCCCGGACTCCGTTTCTGTCCTCATAGCTGACGATCAGCCGGACATCTTTCTGCTGGGAGATCTTCTTCAGCTTGACCAGAACAACACCTCCCTTAACCTCGCCTGCCTCAGACCTGGACGGGAAGAGTGTGTTGACCTTAAGGAGTTCTCCAGTTGCCTGATCCGCCTCAGGAGAGCCGTAGACCTTCTCGATCTCGTATCCGGGTGAATCGAGCTTGAGCCTCAGATCGAAGACCAGAGGTGTGACCATGAAATCGAACTCATCGTCCATCCTGGTCTTGAATTCGCTGGCCGAGTGGACTGAGTAGTAGTTGGCTCCTTTGATCTTGCTGATGCTCTCCACAAGTTCAGTGTTGAAGTCAACGCCAATTCCGATGAACGTCGTGTAGATCCCATGATCGGCATTGTCATCGAGCATCCGATAGAGGGCTATGTCGCCCGTCTCTCCAATGTTCGGCATGGCATCGGTAAGAAAGATTATCCGGTTCTCGTACTCGGATTTATCGGCCTCCAGATATTGGTCGAAGAGAGCCGTTCCCTTTTGCATTCCTGCCTCCATGTTGGTTCCGTAGGTCTCTTTGATGCTGAGAATGCGGCTTTTTTGGCGTTTTTCATCTTTATCGGCTACGGTTGTCAGTGGATCGAGCAGGAACGCCTCATCGCTGAATACCACCATTCCGAACCGATCATCAGGCTTGAGATGGTCGATGAGGGCCACTACCGACTCATCAGCGATCTGCATCTTGGTCTTCGACTCACTTGGTCCCGTCGTTTCTCCTTCGATCTTGTTTCCAAAGCGGTCGTAGTAGTACTCATCAAATGGACTGCCCATAGATCCTGAGAAGTCCAAAACCACAACGAGGTTCAGCTTCTTTCTCTGGAAATCCTGTATCCCGGAGTTCAGGCCTACTGAGAGGTAGTACTGGGGCTCCTTGGAGAATGGATCTTTTGATGCTGCATAGCTGTATGAAGGGCAGAAGAGCTTTCTGCACTCTTTGGCCGCGCCAGTATCAAAGTAGTAATCATAAAAGAGGCCCTCGTAGGTCACGTCGCTGGGCAGGGGCAAATAGCCCTGATTGATGTTCTCCCGGAAGTTGGACACGTCCTTGGCTCCGCCTGCAGAAAAGCCGATGCTGGGGCTGGCGGCAGCCACTGGGGCTGCAAGGCTGTAGGCAGCGCTCGGTGCACTGCCACGGATCCTTGACGACGGACCAGCGCCACTGCTAAGTGCAGACGTGCTGTCTTTCAGCATATTTGCCTCCCGGACTTTGAGTTTGACGGAATTGCTCTTCTCTGTGCCAACAGTAAACCAGAGCTCATAGTCACCTTCAAGGCCTGCCTGGTACAATGCTGTGTAGCTGTTATCCTTCTTTACGGCGGCGTTAAGTACAATCTCCACTGATCCGGTAGGATAGAGGCAAAAGAGCTGCAACTGACCGCTTGCCCCTGGAACCAGGCTGAGACGCATGTAGCTTCCAGACGGCATCTCCAGATCGGCCTTGGTTTTCTTTCTTGATGAATCGATAATCGCCAGGAGGCCGGCATCCTGAAGAGCACCCGCCGATCCGGCCGGGCCTTCATCGACCAGTCGTGAAGCGTCTTCACCTGCATCATAGACTATCCAGCTTTCATCATCCGACTCGATATCTGCAGAACCGAGTGCCATCACGGGATAAAGACAGATGATGACTGCTATCGCCATAGAGAACATCAACGGATTGATTTCCATTATCCACCCCATCCAAAAAGTATCAAGGCTATTTTTGTATTTAAGCTCACCTTATTAGGGATATTCAGTAGCCAAATATCATGTCGGTACGAAAGTTTGATTTCCCATACTAATCAATAAAAAAGAGATGAGACAATATTCCAACCTCAGCTTACCTTCCGGCCTGGAGGGACTTGCCGACCTGGCACTGGATCTGCGCTGGACGGTTCGGCAGACTACAGACAAGATCTGGGAGATGCTCGACCCAGAAGCCTGGGAGAAGACAAAGAATCCATACCTGATACTGCAAAACGTCTCACAGGCGAGGCTTGAGGAGGCAGCGCGCGACTCAAGCCTGATAAAGGAGATCACTTCTTGGAAGGAGAAGAGATCAAGGCTCATTGAGGACCCTGGACTCCTCGGAAAAGATCCACAGCTATCTGTTGCCTACTTCAGCATGGAGTTTGGCCTCTCGGAAGCTCTTCCTATCTACTCAGGAGGGCTTGGCATCCTGGCAGGCGACCACCTCAAGACCGCCAGCGACCTGGGCCTTCCCGTAACCGGAGTCGGACTGCTCTATCAGCAGGGATACTTCCGACAGCTTTTGAATCAGGACGGCTCTCAGGTTGAGGCCTTTCCCTATAACGATCCTGAGACGTTACCCCTCGTCCCGGCAAAGGATAAAGACGGTTCCAGGTTGAGGGTCAGGATCAACCTTCCTGGAAGGTCTCTCATTCTGCGCGTCTGGCAGGTCAATGTCTGCAGGGTGAACCTCTATCTGCTCGACAGCAACGACCCAATGAACAGCCCCTGGGATAGAGCCATTACCGCCAACCTTTACTCTCCCGGCCAGGAGAGGCGTCTGATTCAGGAGATCGTCCTGGGAATCGGCGGCTGGAAGGTGCTGGAGGCCTTAGGGCAGGAGCCGGATGTCTGTCACCTGAACGAGGGACATGCTGCATTTGTGGTCCTGGCCAGGGCCCACAGCTTCATGAAGAAGACCGGATCGTCCATGCGAGCAGCTCTCTGGGCTACTCGGGCCGGGAATGTCTTTACAACTCATACCCCGGTTGAGGCAGGATTCGATCGCTTCAGCCATTCACTGGTTGAGAAGTATGCCAGGTTTTATGCAGATCTTCTGGGCCTCAGCCACGCGGATCTCATGAATTTAGGCATGGCAGGCAACGGCCAGAGTAAGGACATCTCACTCTTTACAATGGCTCACCTGGCCCTGAGCGGATGCAGCCATGCCAATGGCGTCTCCAGGCTCCACGGGCGGGTGAGCCGCAGGATCTTTCAGAACCGATTTTCTCGCTGGCCTGAAGATGAGGTGCCTGTCGGTTATGTGACAAACGGAGTTCATATCCCAACCTGGGATTCTCCCGCCGCTCAGAAGCTCTGGACGGATGCCTGTCCGGAAGGCTGCGGCCCTGAGGGGATAGACTACGGAAATGATGGCATCAGCCGGAAAAGCGACGAAGAGCTGTGGTGCTTCAGAGCAGAAGCCCGCAGGGATCTCGTTGAGTACGTCCGCCGCAGAAACTTTCGGCAGCATGAAGAGAGAGGAGCCGGGATAGAAGAGCTGAAGATCGCCAGGCATGTCCTGAGTCCAAATATCCTCACGCTGGGCTTCGCCCGGCGGGCAACGGCCTACAAACGCACCGATCTGCTGCTCAAGGATCCTCGAAGGCTGATTGCCATTCTGTCCAACAGCCAGCGGCCCGTTCAGCTTGTCATGGCAGCCAAGGCCCATCCAGCGGACGGTGTAGGAAAGGAGATGGTAAAGAAGATGGCTGCCTTCGCATCCATGCCGGAGGTCTCAGGTCGAGCAGTCTTTTTGTCTGACTACGACATCGACCTCGCCCAGCATCTGCAGCCTGGAGTGGATGTCTGGATCAACACGCCCCGCCGGCCAAATGAAGCCTGCGGTACAAGCGGCATGAAGGTTCTTGCCAACGGAGGGCTCAATCTCTCCAATCTGGACGGCTGGTGGGATGAGGCCTACGAGCCGGAGGTCGGCTGGTGCATCGGCGACGACCTTGAGCACTGTGAGCCGAAGAGAGATGATGAGGAGGCTGAAATGCTTTACAGGCTGCTTGAGGAGAAGGTCGTGCCCCTCTTCTACGAAAGGGACGAGGAGGGGATTCCAAAGGGCTGGACTGCCATGGTCAGGTCCAGCATGATTCGGCTCACTCCTCGATTCAGCAGCGAGAGGATGATGAAGGAGTATGTCGAGAGGATCTACCAGCCGGCGGCTGTTGCTTACCGAAAGAGGTCAGCAGACGGAGGAAAGCTTGCTCATGAGCTGGCAGCCTGGCAGGAGAGGCTGAACGATGGCTGGAAGGATCTGAGGTTCGGCAGGCTCACAACAAGCCGGGAGGGGGACCTCTGGACCTTCACAGCAGAGGTTTATTTAGGCGAGCTTTTGCCTGATGATGTCAGAGTCGAGCTTTATGCCGATCCCATGCCCAAAAAGGAGTCGAGAGGAGAGTCCGGGGAGGGTGCCGAGAAGCATATGATGGTTCGGCTTGGGCCAATCGCGGCTGCGGTAAACGGTTTTATATTCCAGGCAAGGGTCTCAGGAGAGCGTCCTGCCGGCGACTACACCCCAAGAATTGTGCCCTATCACCCGGAGGCGTTCATCCCAATCGAGGAGGCCCATATCCTCTGGATGAGGTGACTATTGGTTCCTCACTAATTCGGCGAAGAAAAAAATTTGTTCAGGAGACGGTTGCAGTCTCCTTTGCGGGAGTGATATCGATGAATGGCATTGCAGACGTTGCGGTTGGCAGTCTGCCGTCCCACTTATCGATGGCCGCTCTCTGGGCATCAATGCGTCTCAGCTCCACGAGTTCAGGCGTGAGAGCGGACTTCTGCCTCTCCAAAGCACGGGCCTCGGCATCGGCCTTGACGTAGGTCATGTTGGCCTCGATAAGAGTTCTCTGGAAGTCCCTCTCGGCCTTCAGCTTCTGCTGTTCAGCCGTCACCTTGGCTTCGATAGCATCCTTGAAGGCAGGCGAGAACTCGAAGTTGATGATTGCGGTATCCACAACAATGATGTGAGACCTGGCGAGCCTGTCTGTGAGCATCTGTTGAATCATGTCCTTTGCGGCAGCTCTGTTTGTGATCAGCTCTTCGGCGCTGAACTTGGCTGTGCTGGCCTTGACGACCTCCTGAACGGCAGGCTGGATGACCCTCTCTGCAAATGAGAGGCCAATCTCCGAATAAATGATTGGAACCGACTCAGGCTGGAGGTTATAGTTCACTGCGATGGTCGTGCTCACGGTCTGAAGATCGCGTGAAGCAGCGATCGCATCAGTCTCATATTTTTGGGTCTTGACATCAAAGATCTGCACTGATTGCATCCAAGGTGTCTTGAAATGCAGCCCCGGCTCAACGGCCTTAAGCTCAACCTTGCCCCAGGTCAGGAGAACGCCCCTCTCACCTGAGTCCACAATATAAAGAGAGCCGAAGACGGTTCCAAGTATCAGCAGTGCAATGATAAGCACAACTGCTATCTTGAGCATTTGGACAGCAGACTTCATTCCCTCCTGAGTTATTTCCTTAATCGTCGGTGACACAAAATCGCCTGATCGTTGATTTTCTTAAGGCGTTAAATATTTTTCGATGAGTTGCGGCTATTATAAAGTCCTAATGATATCAAATCAACGCAAACATGAAGATTCCCGGAGACTTTTCATGGAGGCATTGCAGGGGGGAGAGGGTGAGGCTTCAGCAGGTCGATGGAGGGTGGAGTATGCGGCGGAGCTGGAGGTCACGAGGGCCGCAGCGGAGGCACTGGATGCATTTGCCACTCTGTCCACAGCGACCAGCTCGTCATCACAACTGGGAGAGTAGTCGAACATAATTCAACGCGGGACTGAGAGGCTGCGCTGGCGGGGAGACTTCAAGGTAAAGGAGGGCAAGCAGTATAAATTGTAGGCCAATTAGGTAAAGACAACGCTCGACAAGTCAAATATGCCAAGGATGGAACAATAGTGCCGGGAAACCACAACGATATCGAGAAGCGCCTTTGGGGTGCAGCTGATGAACTTCGAGCCAACTCCAAGCTGAAAGCCTCAGAGTACTCTTTACCCGTGCTCGGCCTGATCTTTCTCAAGTATGCAGATTTCATCGCCCGTTTCACTCCCACCCCCCACCATCGCCAGCGGCTTGATGAGAGATCGAGGCAGCCCGCGCCAGCGTGCGGCCTGCGCGTCTTCCTCGCTGGCGCAAATATTTAACCTAATAATACAATTCAACTCTGGTGCAAGGATGATTGTGAAAGCGATATACCAGAATAGCCTCCTTAGACCTCTTGAAAAGGTTGATCTAAAAGAGGGAGAGGAAGTGGATATAGAAATAAGGAAGCGGTCTATCTTTGGCATCCTGAAGGGCTGGGATGTAAACTCACAATCCTTAAAGGATGAGCTGAGAGAGATCAATGACTAGATTATTTGCCGATACCTATGCTCTGGTGGAGATCCTTAAAGGAAATCCCGCCTACGAAAAAATCTCAGAGGAAGAGCTCGCAACCTTGGAGTTCAACATCTTCGAGCTTGCCTATGCTCTTTATCGTGATTTTGGCAGAACTCATGCATCCGGCATACTGCCAATTTTGCGAAGCAAGATCGAAATATTCAATCCTGGGGACCTGGACTACCTAAATGCCTCTGAATTCAGGAAGCTCTCCAATAAGAACGGCAAAAAACTCTCGCTAATAGACTCACTTGGTTATGCATGCTCAAAGAGACTGAATATTCGATTCCTCACAGGAGATCAAGAATTCGAGGATGTTGAAAACGTCGAGTATATCAAATGATAAAAAGCAGTCCATTTTCCACCTGGACACCAAAATATTCCATCACTCCTTCAATCGCCCGCGGCCTGATGCAGATTGAGGCAGCCCGCGCCTTAGTGGACCACACGCCTTTGGCGCCTTCGGCGCAGGCCGAGCTTCGGGCGCACGCTCGGGTGCTGGCGGTGCACTACTCCACCTTCATTGAAGGAAACCGCCTCACCATGTCCCAGGCAAAGGCGGTAATGGCCGACGCAAAGGTGCAAATTGCTGACCGGGAGCGGGATGTCTCCGAGGTTCGCAACTATTGGAGCGCCCTCCTGCGCGTTGAGGAGTGGGCGGAAAAGAAAAAGCCGCTCACCGAGGAGCTTATCCAAAGGCTGCACGCTCTGGTTGAGGTCGGCCCCAGAGCCAGGCCCACGCCCTACCGGGAGGGCCAGAATGCTATCAAGAACAGCTCAACAGGCGCTTTGATCTATTTGCCGCCGGAGGCAAAGGACGTCCCCGCCCTCATGGCCTCTCTGGTAGCCTGGGCCGACGAAGCGGAAAAATCCGGGCTGCCCGTCCCCCTCATCGCCGCCTTGGTCCACTACCAGTTTGTTACCATCCACCCATACTACGACGGCAACGGCAGGACCTCCCGCCTTCTGGCCACATTCATCCTGCACAAAGGCGGCTACGGCCTGAACGGCTTCTTCTCCCTGGAGGAGCACCACGCCCGCGACCTGACGGGCTACTACCGGGCCTTGACCGTCCATCCCCATCACAACTACTACTTTGGCAGAGGCGAGGCCGATCTGACGCCCTGGCTGGAATACTTCATCTCCACCCTAGCAGCGGTCTTTGAGGCCGTCCGGCTCAGCGCCCAAAAATGCGCTGTAGAGGGCTTAGAGGACGAGCCGGATGATCTGCGCCGCCTGGATCACAGGGCTAGGGTAGTGCTCGGCCTCTTTGCCTTAAAGGAGACCGTCACCGCTCCCCAGGTGGCCTCCGAACTGGGCCTCTCCGAGCGCATGGCCAGAAACCTTCTAAAGGATTGGGTGGAAGACGGATGGCTGGAGGTAACAAATCCATCCCGCCGCGCCAGGTCCTATAGTTTATCGGCAAAATATCGGCAATACATCGGCAGCTTATCGGCAATAGTTCAGGGAGGAGAGAAGAACGAGCAGTGAGTACAGCGATTATTCCGAAGACAGCATAATCGAGCAGCCGGCCATCGAACTTTTCTCTGCTCTGGGCTGGCAGACAGCCAACTGCTTTTATGAGCAGTTCGGCAAGGGCCAGCCAGGAGGGCTATCGCCTGCTGAAAAATGGTGCAAAAGTCTCCTGCCAGGTGGATTGCATTGAGAAGACAGAGAATGTGCAGATCATAGACTGGAGCACTCTTAAAAACAACGACTACTTCCTGGCATCTCAGCTCTGAGTCACAGGCGAACTCTACAAGCGCCGTGCCGATCTGGTGGGATTTGTTAACGGCATTCCTCTACTCTTCATCGAGCTGAAGGCTGCTCACAGACGCCTGGAAAACGCCTTCCAGGATAACCTCCGCGATTATAAGAACACAATACCGCAGCTCTTCCGGTACAACGCCTTCATAACTTCGCTCTTTCAGCCCTTGCCCATATATCCTTGAAGTGCGTGTGTATATAAATGCCAAGCTATTAGGACTCTACAATATCGGGACCCTCACAGAAATCCTCATATATCCTCTCGTTTCATCTTTCATAATTGTGTGATGAGGACCCGCCGTGTACCTTCCGAAAATCTACAAAGATCAGAGCAGCATAGAGGGCATTGGTCTATTTGCCGGAGAGCCGATACCCAAAGGAACTATAGTTTTTTATTACAGTAGTGATGATGTCTATGTGAGCAAAAAGCAATTCCCGAATTTGCCGGATTGCCACAAAGAAAAATTATACAAATTCGGAGTAGAAGACGAATTCGGAAACTGGATCGCAGCGGAGGGTGACGCCAACCACAGTTGCGATGCAAATATTTTATCCATGTTTGTGGATGGTCGCTACTGCGATATTGCCGTCAAAGACATCAGAGAGGGCGAGGAGATCACAATTGATTACGGCCTGTTCTACAGCTCCTTTCCCTGGAAGATCTCATGCCGGTGCGGCTCACCCAACTGCCGCAAAATCGTGGGCTCTGGGATCGCCGTAGACTGCCGGACTGAGAAGCTCTGGAGTTCAAGGATATCTGATGCGGCGGCTCTTATTCTATTTGTGAAGCAGCCGCTTTTTATGAGAGACGATGAGCCAGCCAGAGAAACGACTGCGGCGTTGAGATCAAGACCCAGTCCGAAGATCTTTGGCTACCTCAAATTTTCTCTGATAACTTCCGACCTGCCTGATCTTGCTGATGAGCTTTTTGGCCAATCCTCTCCAGCACTCGCTTCTGCATCTCCCCCAGCCGCTGTCGCCTCTCCTCTGACTGCAGGCCAAGAAGAGCCAGCTCAAAGGCCATAGGACCGGGCGTTGCCTCGGCCTTCATGACCAGCTCGATCTCGCCACAGGCCAGGCCCCTCAAAATCTCCCTGATGTTCTCGATCTCAAACCGATCCTCGATGATCTCTCTGAAGCTCTCCCGCAGCACCGGAAAATCCTCGATTTTTCCGGCCAGGCCGATGAGCATGTCTGCATCAAACTGCTGCATTCTGGCTGACTTCTGCCGCCCCTTGTAGCTCTTCAAAATCAGGAAAGATCGAGTGGCATTGATCCGAAAGACGCTTTTCAGGATGCTCGTGTTCTGGAGCGCTCGGTAAAGCAGATCCTCACAGTTCTCCTCCCGGATGGAATTCAAGGCAGCCCGCAAATTCGCTTTTGCTGTCTCCGGGACAGTGATGACGAATCCTGAGTCAGAGGCGGCCAGGAATATGTCGCTTATCCTCTGCTTGGAGAGGAGGTATGCAGTCATCCTGGCCAGCCCCTCGTTCGCGCGCAGTCCGTAGCCTGACATGACGAAAAAAGCCCTGCGACCTGCCTGCCAGCCCAGGCTCTCCTGCACCACAAGCCTCGTGTGAGTTGGAATTCCGTCTTCGCCCAAAAAGGCTTCCTGCTGGCGAAAGGTCTCGCAAATGATCCTGGAGCTGTTCGCGTCCATATCGTACTGCCGCTCAAGCCAGCACAGGATAGCATCCTTGCCTTCATCCTTACCAACATCAGTAGCCTCGTTCTTGCCTTCATCCTCATTCTGACCTCTGCGGCTCTTCATCATCCAGAGCAGGTCTCCATTAAACGAGAGAGTGGCCTTTGCCAGATCATAAGAGAGCGGCAGCCTTTCTGAGGACCAGATTGGAATGCTCGGCCTGCCCCCGGCCGGATCGACATAGACCTTTCCGCCCCGCCGGTAGCAGAAAGAATAGCCGCGCCCGCCCACAGAAAATGCGTCTCCCGGCTCCAGCCTCTCGATGTAGCTCTCGTCCAGTCGTCCCACCCAGGCTCCAGCTCTCGTCAGAACATCGCAAGTGAACTGGTCGGGTATCATCCCTGAGTTGGTGTAGTAGATCATGCGGGCGCTGCCGCCCTGATTGGATACAGTTCCTGTCTTTGGATCATATCGGATCTTGGGATAGATGTGCCTCTCCTGCATTTCATTGTGCGCTGAAGAGAGATACAGTAGACAGCTCACCAGATCCTCCTTCCTGAGGCTACTGTAGCAGTAGGACCTTCGCACAACTGCCAGCAGCTCATCGATCATCCAGTCCCTCTCCAGAGCCATGCCCACCAGATGCTGAGTGAGCGCGTCCAGGGCATTTTTCGGAATATGAATTCGCTCGACGATTCCGGCTTTTGCCCTCTGCTGCATCACTGCGCACTCGATGAGATCCTCTCGATCAAGGACGATAATCCTGCCCTTGACCACCTGATCCAGCCGGTGCCCGCCTCTTCCAAAACGCTGCAAAAGGGCGGCCACTGACTTGGGCGAACCGATCTGAAGCACCAGATCGATGCTGGGCATGTCTATCCCAAGCTCAAGGGAGGTAGATGTGCTGACAACCTTGAGCATCCCCTGCTTGAGCCGCCTCTCAGCATCCATCCGTCCCTTCCGGCCCATAGATCCGTGGTGGCAGGCGGAGTTCTCATCATTATAAAACTGGGGGTAACGCTGCCTCAGATTGTTCAGCACCCTCTCGGCCCCGTTCCGGCTGTTGGCGAAGACAAGAGTGCTGCTGTGATCCTGAATGAGGCGGTGCAGTAGCCCGTACAGCCGCTGGGAAACCTCATTTTGGTCGGTCAGGATGGGATCGGACACAGGACAGATCAGACGGAGGTCGAGAGGCCGGGAGAAGCGGCAGTCAACAACCATTACCTCTCGGCAGTTGCCTGCTAGAAAGTCAGCGACCTCCTGAAGAGGCTCAACAGTTGCCGAACAGCCGATGCGAACGAAGCTTCCAGATGCCGGATCGGATGACGGCTGGCGTTTTATTTTGCCATCTTTATCTATCTCGTTCTCTCTTTTGCTCTCTTTCCAGTTCTCTATCTCACTCTTCAGCTCTTCCAGCCTTTCGAGGCTGATAGAGAGGTGCACGCCCCTCTTCGAGGCCGCCAGGGAGTGGATCTCGTCCACAATCACCCAGCGAACTGTTGCGAGCTTCTCCCGGAACCGAGGCGAGCTGAGCAGGATGGCCAGCGATTCCGGCGTGGTGTTCAGGATATGCGGCGGCCTCTTCAGCATTCTAGCCCTCTCCTGAGCCGAGACATCCCCGTGCCGGATGGAGTGCCTGATCTCCTGCATGACGAGCCCCCGATCCTCTGCCAAGGCCTTCATCTCTGCCAGTGGCCTCTCAAGGTTTCTGTGTATGTCATTGGCAAGGGACTTCTGTGGAGAGATGTAGAGGCAGTAGACCGTGTTCTTCAGCTCTCCGGCGGAAGCCATGACCAGGAGCTGATTTATGATGGAGATGAATGCAGAGAGAGTCTTGCCTGAGCCTGTGGGAGAGCAGATGAGCACATTCTTGCCCTGCTGGATGAGGGGCACAGCCTCTCTTTGAGGCATCGTGAAAAGAGACGCAGCTCCTGAGAATGAGGCAAGCCACCAATCCCGCAGAACAGTATGAAATAGATCGAGAACAGAAGTATCCCTGTCTGAGAGATTGGGGCCGTCTGGCTTTTCAGATGATTCTGGGAAGTCCATTTGGCTCCTGGTTTGGAGGTCGGTTGAATTAGATCTTTTGGCGAGCATTTATCTCTTCTTAGTTTCAATCCTCCTCTCGTGTACCTGGATTACTTCCCTTACAAGTCCCTCCGGCCCTACCAGGACAGGATGCTGGACGCGGTCTACGATACTGTGAGCAATGGAGATCATGGCATTCTGATGATAGATGCGCCCACAGGAACCGGAAAGACCAGCTCTATCTGCGCGGCGCTGGCAGCAGCATCTGGAAAGATTGTAGTAGCTGTGAGAACAGTCTCTCAGATTGATATCTACATCGATGAGATCAACAAGATCTGGTCGAAGACCCGACACAAGCCGGAGATCGCCTACATGGTTGGCAAACAGAGGATGTGCCCCCTGGAGGAGGAATTTCGCGGGGAGAGCGTTTATGCCGGCTGTGCGAGGCTGAGGGAATGGACCAAAAATTATGTCTCAGCCCGTATCAGCAAGAGCAACGCCAGCATCTACGATCCATCTGCCGACAGCATTCCTGATGAGGAGCCAGGCTACAGAACATTTTGTCCCTATTACCTGAGAAGCAGAGAGGGCTTCGAGCTGAACGGTACGGTCCACTTCAGGCGGTCCAGTCGAGCCCTGGATGTGGTAGAGGACCTGAAGAAGAGGGTCACGCCACCCTCAGGCCTTCAGGAGTCCTGCCAGGGCATCTGTCCATATGAGATCATGAGCCTCTATGCCAAGAACAGCGATATTGTGATCATGAACTACTCTCACCTCTTCTCCCCGGACTTCCAAGATATCATCTTTCAATGGCTGGAGATGGAGTCGGACAAGGTTACGCTGATCATAGATGAAGCCCACAACCTGGGAGATGCGGTACGGTCCATGAACTCCCGCCACCTCACAATGCGCATGATCGATCTGGCAGAGAGAGAGGTAGAAAAGTTCGAGGGCAGCCTCGGCCAGGCCCGGCTGGATGAGACGAAAGAAAAGGCCTCCTGGAGACGGGAGGGAATCAGAGTCATTCGCCTCCTTTTGCCCCGACTCAGGAGATTCATATCAAGCAGGCAAGAGAGGATGACTGAGGGTGAAGCTCTCCTGGACGCAGATCTATTCCGATCCTTTCTCTATGATGGACTGGACAGCATCGAGGAGTCACTCTCCAATTTCTCAGATGTCGCAGTGGCTGTAGCAGACCTCAACTTGGCCGAGGGAGATCGGGAGAATCTGCAGGGAGACATCCAGCCGAGCCTTGCTCTTGTGCTGCTCTTTCTTCATGATGTTGAGACTGCAGAGAGAGATCCATCCTACCAGAGAAAGATCATTGTTACCGGCTTAGCAGGAAAGAGAATTGCCCGCCTGGAGGTCAACAACATCGATCCTGCCGCCAATATCAGGCGCATCACCGACAACATCAACGCCACCATCATGCTCTCCGGCACCTTCTCTCCTCTGGAGGCCTATGAGCTGTACTGTCTGGGCGAAGAGAGCAGGGCAACAAAGCTGAACCTGCCAAATCCATTTCCTGCAGAGAACCGTCTGCTTCTGGCAGCCAAGAAGGCCACGAGTCAACTTGAGATTCGAGAGGATTCTGACAACCGAGAGGAGATTTCAGGGCATATCAGGTCGATAATTGAATGCGTTCCAGGAAACGTGGCAATCTTCTTTACCTCTTACCCGATGATGAACGCCTACAGAGATGCATGCCTGGCATCCTGTCGTAAGGCGTCAAAGAAGCTGTGCGTCGAGCCCAGGAGCGCTGACGAGGTTCCTGATCTACTCAAGGAGTTCTTCCGACTGGCCGAACGGGGGGGTGGCGTCCTGACCGGCGTGTGCGGCGGAAAGCTGGCAGAGGGAATCGATTACAGGGGCGAGGCATTAAACGGCGTAGCAGTTGTCGGATTGCCTCTCGCAGCCTACAACGAGATTCAAAAGGAGATCAACGCCTACTACACCAAAAAATATGGCCAGGCCAACGGCATGCTGATCGCCTATACTCTGCCCGCAATTAACCGGGGACTGCAGGCGGCAGGAAGGGTCATCCGCTCAGAATCTGAGAGAGGTGTCCTCCTGTTCTGCGACCGCCGTTTCTCTGAAGAGGGACAAGCAGGAGTCCGCAGCTTTTTGCCGGATTGGGTGAAGTTGGAGCTGATCCTGGCGAATGCGAGCGAAGGCCGGGAAATCATTGAAAAAAAGGTAGCTGAGTGGAACCTGAAGAAGCCTCTGCTGGCCAAAGCGACGTCATTCGGCAAGAAGGATAGCAATGAAGCAGAAATTCCAAGAAAAACCAGAGCCAGAAAGTCCGGAAAAAAAGACCTCCGGGACCTGGCCAGATCACTGGGGATCGGAGCGCCGTCATCGCATGGCTCTGAGCAAAAATCAAAACATCGATGAGTTGGCTTAGGTTCGCCACGCGCCCCCCACGCGCCCTTCCAAATGCACAGTGTGTGATCAGAATCCTGAGGAGCTGTACAGGAAATATCTGGATTTTTTGGCAATGAAGCTCCCAGAAAACAGCGATTATATTTATCAAACATTTTTGTATGAAATTAGTGAAAAGATTTATTACTAATTACATTTACAACACTAGACCGCGCAATTGACGTGTGAAAGAGAAACCAATATCTGCCATGCTGATCTCATGAGTTGCGTTTTAATGATAATCTCAGTGATAAATAATGCGCGGCAATAGTGAAGCAAGAAATGATCTCAGGAAGACAGAGACACAGGACGCAGCATCTGCTGACGATCATGAGGTGGATCTATCTTCATTGATATCATGCATTCCTGATGTCCTTTGGCAGTTTGACGTCGATTCCGCTGGAAAGCATATCAGATCCTATATCTCCCCGGTTGCGGACAGAATGCTAGGCCTGCCGGAAGGGAGCATTCAAAATAAATTCGAAAAATATTTTGAATATGTTTACATTTCTGACCTGCCTCTTTTGCAGCGGCTCTTTTTCGATGTCCTTCTAAATCCTGACAGGGAATGCTCTTTGGAATATCGGCTGGAAAAGGCTGATGGCAGCGTGCACTGGGTCCGTTCCAGGTGCCGTGCCGAAAAGCTGCAAGACGGCAGGACAAGTTTATTTGGAATTACCAGCATGCTCCCTGGAAGAGAAGAACGAGATACAGCCAAGAAAGAGGGGCAAGAACGCTGGAGGTTCGCTCTTGAAGGCACCGGCATCGGTGTTTGGGACTGGAATATCGAGACAGACAGAGTCTTCTTCTCACCCCAATGGATCGCTATGCTGGGGTATGATCCGCATGATATCGGAGACTCGCTTGAAGAATGGCGCTCACGCCTTCATCCAGATGATCGGGATACATGTCTATATAAGTTGGAGAGGCACCTCTTAGCTGAAACACCCATCTATCATGATCAGCACCGCATCCTCCAGAAAGATAGCAGCTACAAATGGATTCTGGATAGAGGAAAGGTAATGGATCGGAGAGAGGACGGCAGACCGCTGCGTTTCATCTGCACTCAATCTGATATCACTCTGCGCAGACGTGCAAGAGAGCAGATCTGGTCACGATCCGAGGAGCTAGCATGGATGCTGCGCAGCATGATGAATGCCTTCGTGGTCTGCAAATCGGTATTCGATGACCAAGGTAGGTTTGTCAGCTATCATTTTGAATACATCAATGATGCCTACGAAGCCCTCACAGGGGTGCGGTCTCATGATGTTCTGGGAAAAACTGTGCATGAGGTCTGGCCGGAAACGGATCCATCATGGATGGACAATTATGCCCGTGTGGTTATGACTGGAGAGCCGGTTACATTTGATGTATTTCTCAAAGAGACAGGAAAATACTGCCATTGTCATGTCTACCGCCCCTGGAAGACACCGGAGAGGTTCTGCATGATCTTCGATGATATTACCGAGCTGAAGAGGGCGGAAGAGGCATTGATCCTGGCCAAAGAAGAGGCGGAAGATGCGGCAAGGTCGAAATCCAGGTTTCTGGCCAATGTTAGCCATGAGATACGTACCCCATTGAATGGCATAATCGGCATGACTGGGCTACTTATGGACACGAAGCTTGATGCCGAGCAGCTCGAATGCGCCAAAATCATTCGCATCAGCAGCGAGTCTCTTCTCTCTCTTATCAATACCATACTGGATTTCTCCAAGCTGGAGGCAAAAAAGATGGACCTTGAGGTTCTTGACTTCGATCTATCCTCTACTCTGGAGGAAGCTAAGAGCCTGCTGGCTGCAACTGCTTCGGAGAAAGGACTCGACCTCAGCTCATCGATAGACTCAGACGTTCCCTTGCATCTCTTAGGAGATCAAGGAAAGCTGCGACAGATTATCGTAAACCTGCTCTCCAATGCAGTTAAGTTCACCTCGAAAGGGAAGATTGGGGTTCACGTCTGCCTGATTTATCCTTCGACTGAGGTCTTGCACTCAGCTCGTGAATCCGATATATCTTGCAGAATGAAGGACTGTGATGTTACTCTCCGTTTTTCGGTCAGCGATACTGGAATTGGTATTCCTGAGGATCGGGTGAAAATCCTCTTTTCTCCTTTTACTCAGGTGGACAGCTCAACCACACGCAAATACGGCGGCACTGGTCTAGGACTGGCCATATCGAGGCAGCTGGCTGAACTGATGGGTGGTAGGATTGGAGTAGTAAGCCAGGAAGGCGAGGGATCTACCTTCTGGTTTACGGCCAATTTTAGAGCTCTGTGTAAGGGATGCTCGGGAAGTGCCAATTGGGAGAGCAAAAAAAACAAAAAAAACAATTTCTATTCAGAAAAATTCACCCAAAAGGACACGCTGGAAGAGTCCTACGATAGTGTTCGAATCCTTGTGGCAGAGGATAATCTCATTAACCAGAAGGTGGCGCAGGCCATTATAAAAAAGATGGGTTATGAGGTGGATATCGTGGGAAATGGTCAGGAGACAATTAACGCCCTGCAGCTTATACCGTACAGTCTGGTATTGATGGACTGCCAGATGCCTAAAATGGACGGCTTCGAGGCCACAAGACGCATTCGCCAGGAGGGCTCGATGGTCCTCAATCCCAATATTCCAATCATTGCCATGACTGCATCTGCCATGTCTGGTGACAGAGAGAAGTGCATAAGAGCAGGGATGGACGATTTTATTGCCAAGCCGGTGAGAAAAGAGGAACTGGAGGAGATGCTGACTAGATGGCTGAGAGAAAAGAAGAATATATCTTATGGTTAGTCTATTGTTTCTAGCATTCTTATAATCATAGAGAAGCAAGGATTTCGAAAAACTAATTAATCGAAATAGTTGTATAATATTATTAACATATAGAACGCTCATAGATTTTGCCATTCGAGAAGAATATTCTCGGGTTAAAGCCACGAGGATGATCTCCCTGATATTAAATTTTTAATTATGTTTCTTATTATCTCGTCTGCGCCAGGAATGCAGAGACGCCCATCCGGGTACAGGAAGTCTCTCTGGAGATCTACTCCAAAACCTACCACCTTTTTTCATCGAAATGTCGCCACGTCTTTTGGATTTCAGACCATTCTTCTGCCAAAAATAAGGCCTTCATTTATAACCTTAACTCCTCACGCAGTAGGGAATAAATTCAATCCTAGCTTGCTGTCCAAATCTCTTACCTTGTTGGGTACCTCTGAGATCAGAGTTCGATCGCCAATTTTGACATGATACACTTTGCTAT
>Ga0074195_1000366_pt1 | contig 95049 bp, 76 predicted proteins | sample EPASupsiteHSE623_FD_64525 | JGI IMG/M metagenome (GOLD analysis project Ga0074195, IMG submission 64525) | Bioremediated contaminated groundwater from EPA Superfund site, New Mexico - Sample HSE6-23 | ecosystem: Environmental > Aquatic > Deep subsurface > Groundwater > Contaminated ...
ACAGATTCATTACATTTTGTCCTTTGATAACCCCCATAGGAAGGCTCAATTTTTTTCCATCACTATACGGCAGTGAAAACAGGTACCGCTGACTGAGCTCCCGGTCATTTTCGGACAAGTACAGTCGAGGAACATCGTCCGATAAAACGGCTTCCCAGTCTTGCTTTTCAATCACTTTTTGGATCTCATCGGCGCTATATCCGATTGAATAGAACCCGCCAATCAGACTGCCGATACTGGTGCCTACGATGATATCAACAGGGATTCCTTCTTCCTCCAGGACTTTCAGCACACCGATATGGGCAAATCCTTTAGCTCCGCCCCCGCTTAAAACCACTGCAACCTTAGGATGAGGACCCAGATCAGATGCGGGTTGAGCCTGCGTCATTTTTGAAAGTAACAGGGCTAATCCCAGTAAGAAAAACTGTTTGCTAATGAATCCTAAACGCATATTTACTGTTTCTGTTTGAGGGATTTCTATATGAGAAATATAACAGATGGATTTCGGACATTAATTCTTTTGTTAGTTTATCTGATATCTGACCTGTTAAAACAGAAAAATTCTTCCTGTTGACCAGCCATATACCTGACACCCTTCAGTCGTAATATTGCTGTTCCAGAAATCTGCGACACAATACTTCCTTTCTTTCATGATTTTGTCATATTTATGATAAAGGCTCATCCTTTTTTCAGGGGATGGAACCAGACTCCGGAGCCCCTTTTCTGCTGACACAGGAATCGCCAGGGATTGCCACATATACATTGCTCCTTGCTCTTCGAAGTAGTAATCATAAAAGAAATCGTCAAGCATGAGGTTGATGTTTTTTTCTGTAACTGTCACCGAGATGCCAAAAGCCAGACCTGCCTCGCGCAGGTTTTCCATCGCTTTCAATATTTGGACATGTACACCCGACCCCTTTTTCCTATCGGTTTCCATTTCATATCCTTCAACTGAAATGAGCAGACTGACGTTACCCAGTTGTGCCAGCTCCAATGCTACCTTTTCATCAATCAGGGTGCCGTTTGTTATAACGATGAAAAACAGGTCCCTGAATTCTTTAAAAATATCAATCAGTGTTTTTCCTGAATCTGTATAGATAAAAGGTTCACCTCCCTGAATGACGATGAAACGATCTCCATAATTATCCCGGATATCACTGATCATGTGATGAACGGTTTTATATGATAAGCTCTTTTCATAACGGACACCCGGGCAATCGATACACCTAAGGTTACATCTCTTTGTGGTAGACAGGACAAAAAATATCGGAGGACGTTGTTCCTGCTTCGTAAAAAACTCAGGGCATTGATCTGTCTTTTCCCGGATAAGATCACTTTCAATGTTACTTTTCAAAATTATGTTCATCTGTTTTTTCAGTATTTCCGGTGCAAGATATCCCCTGTCCAGATTTCTTTTGATACCCTCAACCAGTGCAGAAGAAAACTGATAGCGTCTTTCCTGAGTTGAAGGAATTCTATTGCGATTTAATGAAGGGAAAGTTTTATGCAGATCTTTATCCGGTTTGGATACTTTACCATTATATCGTTCTTTATTTTTAAGCATAGCTTTTGTTTATTGAGATGATCCTATTGTTTCCCGTCTACACCGGAAAATAGATCAAAATATTCTTTATCAAACGCTTTAATTTGTTGGTTAGCTTCTTCAACTAATTCAAGCTCAATGGCCAGGCACTGCATCACCACTTCCTGCCCCTCATTAGTGATCTCCAGAAAGTATTTCCTTTTATCCTCACTGCATACAATCTTATTTATCAACCTCTTTTTTTTCAATGAATTAATTGTTCTTGATATAACCGATTGATCCTTTCCTGATATTCCCGCAATATTTTTTGAAATTACGTTACATCCAAAATCGTTTAAAATTAAGGATTAATTCATACTCTGTAACGGTAAGTTTAATTTTCGTCTGTGTCTGCATTGCTATCTTTAACCTGTGAAATATTTCATTGCTTAATCTTTGATAGGTTATTGCCCATAGTAAACATTGCTCTTTTCCCATATTCAAATAAGTTATTAAGATTTCGTTCTCAGCATTGATCTCAAATTTTCTTTTAAATTTTCCAATTATAGAGACTTTGTAATGTGGTACTTATGCCATTTAGACCGGATCACGCTCAACGTTTGTTGAGTAATACCAAGGTAGGAGGCAATGTGTCCCAACGGGGCGCGAAGCAGGATGTCCGGATGATTTTCAAGCATATCGTTGTACTGCACTAAGGCAGAATTAAGCTGTTTGCTATCCATCCAGTCAGAAGAAACAAGAAGTGAATTAATAATCGTCATCCATATTCCCTTGTTTACTTCAATGGCTTTATCCTTGTATTTGAACACTTTACAATACTCAAAGATGTAAATTGTACTGTTCTCAAGTAGCTCAGGACCATAACGAGAGGGTTTGTTGTAGAAAAGGCTCTCGATTGGAGCATATGCATCATTTTCTTTATAAAAACAATGTGTCACATCTTTCCCATTCTTGTTAAAGAAGTATGATCTTGCCAATCCCTCTTTAATGAAGAAGATTTTTTTTGAATAGCTTCCAGGAACCAGAAGTTGATAATTCTTTGGTAGTCTTTCCTGCTTACAATCATTGAGAGTCTCTCCCAATAAATCTATCGACAGATGTCTTTGCTGAAAAAAATTTACTAATTCCATAAGCACATAAGTGAAGCTCTGTATAAATTATCTTAAATTTATTCGTTAACACTAAAGGAAAAATGCCAAAACCAGTGCAGCACTTAAGGGAATACTTATATTGTCGAACCCCCGCCAACTTATCAGTTCGGAAAGCATGGTAACAACGGCTATCATTATTGCCAGCCAGAATGTCTCAAAATCGAATACCCCGCGATGGAAGTACAAAGCAATAATACTGATTATAAAACTTGCTATCAGGAAAGCGCCGGACCCCAACCATGTTTTATTCAGTTTTCGGCCAAAAATTTTGATTCTGCCATTATAGTTCTTGATGTTGATTCCCAATATTGCAGCCATCGGATCACAAATAGACAAAATCAACATCGGTAGGATGAAAAGGAACTTGTTTCCTGTTAATGTAAAAATCAGAAACGTTACATAAATAGAAAGCGGCAATAAATAACTTCCGACTGATTTTCGCTCGATATCGTGAATCGATTTCAACTGTTTCCCGTTCCTGGTAAAAAACAATACTGCTGCAAACAAAAGTGCCAGCACTAAAACGTACCAGTGAGAAGGAAAAATATATGGAAACGGGATAACAGCAAGTGTTGATGCAAAATGCGCAAACTTGCGTGTGATTTCTCCTTTTGCATCGAGCCTCCGGTATATTAATTCATTAAAGATCAATAATAAACCAATTCCGATTAAATATACAAACGATAATATAAGTAAATTTTTCATTTGTCTGTTTCTGTTAGACCGCAATAAATTGAAAGTACAATGCTGCGCAGGCGCCTTCGGCGAGCTTTAGGTATCCATTAGGCAACCTAATCCAATAAATCATTCCAAAGTCACCCTGATCCCATTCTCGTCTTCAAAAAAATGGATCTTGTTCTCACGTGCCAGCCACCCAATCGCCATACTTACATCTGATCCCTTCATCGACAGGACATCTCTTATTTCCAGAATACTACTTTCTCCATTTTGATTGAGGAAACGCCAAATCTTTCCGGCGTTGGTTCCTATTTGTGGTGTAATCATATTGTTTATTGTTTTATTTATTTACATAGAACCGGACAACCACTGAAATAAAAAACAAACCTTATTTAACCTTCATAATCTGTTAATACTTTTTTCAGCTTCTTACGGGAAAAAAATATCCGGCTTTTTAACGTGCCTACGTTTAACTTAAAATAATCTGTTAATTCCTTGTAGGTATAACCGTCCAGAAACATGGTAAATGGTAAACGGTATTCGTTTTCAAGCGTATTAATACAATTCAGGATCTCCTTAAAACTAAAAAATGAATCAGGGGATGGATATAAATTATCGTTAGAAAATAACAGCCGAAAATCGACATTCGATTTATCAAAGATCTTTTTTGTTCTGATATTTCGCTTATAATTGTTAATGAACGTATACTGCATAATCCGATAAGTCCATGCTTTAAAATCTGTATTATGTACAAATTTATCCCTGTGGATCAGTGCCTTTAAAAATGTATCCTGAAGCAGATCTTTCGCGTTTTCGTGGTCAGAAGTTAAACTCAATGCATCATACCAAAGTTTATCCCGCATAGCTAATAATTCATTGTTGAATTGTTTTTCTGTCATAGCTGTTCTGATTATTAAAAGAGATTAAAAATTCTTATTTCGTTGCCATCTGTAAGCGCAGGGCTGTCACCATTATTTGGTTCTCTGCTGATCTTCCGGATGGAATCCTGTTTTAAGAGTGTTATCCATACACAACATTTATATATGTCCCTTTTACAGATTACTATTTTAGTTACGCCTAATTAGATGCAACAAAATTATAGCATTGTTGTAGTCAATGAATTATCAAAATGACTTTGAAGATGGTCAATAAGTCGCTTCTGCTATCGCCGCATGGTTAGTGCTACTTTGCCTTTAAATTCAGCCGTAAATTTTCTTTTACTTTTCATAGACAATGAATCCATTTTCAATTTACTTATATTGTCCAAATTTCGGGCGCATCCATTAACTCAATTATAAAGAAATTAGTCGTCCGTAAACTTACAGAGTACTTCTTTGGACGAATTCCTGTATTGATGATCTTTTTAAAGAATAATTATAAATCAAAACGTTTACGGGACCAATGAATGGTTGTCCAATTTTTCACCTGTTCGCCAACGAGATACACAACAGGCACAACAATGAGCGTGAGCAGCATGGAACTGGTCATCCCTCCGATCAGCACCCAACCCAAACCGCTTTTCCATTCCGAGCCGGATCCATGGGAAAGTGCGATCGGCAGCATGCCCACAACCGTTGAGATCGCAGTCATCAGGATCGGACGTAGTCGCAGCCTGACTGCTGTGACCAGCGATTTAAGCACGCTGTTACCCTCTTTACGCAACGTGTTGGTAAAGTCGACCACCAGAATGGCATTTTTGGTAACCAGACCTACCAGCATAATAATGCCGAGCATACTGAAAATACTCAGATTCTGGCTCGATAACGCCAGGGCCAGCAACGCTCCGATCACCGATAGCGGAATGGAAAACAGGATGACGAAGGGATGCAGGTAACTTTCATACAGCGCCACCATGATCAGGTAAACCAGGAACACCGAAATTATGAGCGCCAGTCCGAGGCTTCCGAACGCATCACCCTGGTATTTCAGGTCGCTTTCGAGGACATAGTTTACTCCGGGAGGGAAAGCCGTTTTATCGAGCAGGTTCTGCAGATCATTTCCAATGTCACCAAGAGCCCGTCCCAGCGCCTGAGCTTCCAGGGTGATCGAGGATATCCGGGCATAACGTTCCAGCTTTGATGTGGCCGTTCCTTCGGTAATGTCACAAAACTGTTTTAATTTTACAGGTTCCCCCCAGAGATTGAGACAGGTCAGGTTTTGTACATCCGAAACTGATTGCCGGTTGAATGCATCCAGCCGCACATTGATATCATATTCGTAATCGCCCACCTGGAATTTACCGTCGGTATTCCCGCTGAAAGCTGTCTGGATGGTGGCACCTACATTTTCGAGCGACAGTCCCGCACGGTACATCCTGTCTTTGTCGACCCGAATGACCACTTCCGGATTTCCTCCTTCAATGGTGAGTTTGACGTTATTCGTACCAGGTATGCGGGTAATCTCATTTTTCATTCTTTCGGCAAAGGCATAGAGTGTGTCCTTATCCGACCCCCGGAATACAACCTGAATCGGATTTTCGTCAGATCCTCCAATAATGCTTACTACAGCAGAACGCACTTTTACACCGGCGAAAGAAGCATTAATCTCCCTTTCCAGGTTCTTCACAAAACGGTTGGAGGAGATATGCCGGTCGTTTTTATCCACCAGCTTGATATTGATCTCCGACTTGTAGTTACCTCCCTGAATAGAGAGCATTCCCGATGAACTACCCACTGAAGTGTACATATTGACCACCTCCTTTTTATGGCTGATTACCTTCTCAATTTGCCGGGTGACCAGATTGTTTTGCTGAATGGTGTAATCTTTCGGGTATTCAATGGTCAGGATGCATTCGCCCATGTCGCCAACACTGATAAATTCACTTCCGATAAATCCTCCTCCCATTAATCCCAAAGATGAAATGAAAAGAATGGTTGCAATGAGCAAGGTGATGAATTTATGACGAAGCGCCCATATCAATATATTTTGGATGAATACGCCAAAACGGTCGATGGTTGTTTCAAAGCCGGATATTAGTTTTCCCCATGGGGTTGACCGGTTTAATTGCTCCAGCCTGGAAAAACGTGAAGTCAACAGGGGAACCGCTGTAAATGCGACCAGCAGGCTTAACAGTACTGAGATAACGATCACCATGGCAAAGGGACTGATAACAGGGGCGATGATACTCTCGGAGAGAGCCACCGGAAAGAACACCACGACCAGTACCAGCGTGATCGACATCACACTCAACCCAATTTCCCTGATCCCGTCAAGGGTGGCCTGCCAACGGCTTTTCCCCATTTCAAGATGCCGGTAAATATTCTCGAGCACCACAATAGCATCGTCGACCAGCGTCCCGATCACTAGTGACAAGGCCAGCAGGGTCATCAGGTTCAGTGTGTATCCCATCAGTTCCATCCCGATGAATGATGCGATAAGAGACAAGGGAACGGAGATCATGACAATGACAGCATTCCGGAAGCTGTGCAGGAAAAGGATCATAATAACAGTGACCAGCACAATGGCCATGAACAGGTCTTTGGTCACCGACCGGGCAGCATCCAGAATGAACACAGAACTGTCCTGCGGAATACTGAACTGCATGTTTTGCGCTGCATATTGTTTTTCCAGCTTTTGAACTTCTTCCTTCACGGCCTGACATACTTCCACGGCATTGGCATCATCCTGTTTTTTGATCTGGATACCCACCGATTGTTCTCCGTTTACCCTGAAAATACTGTTCACGTCTTTTGTCCTGTCAATCACCTCGCCAATATCATTTAACCTGACCAGGGTTCCATCTTCCATCCGGGCCACAGTTAAACTTCTGATGTCATCTGTTTTTTTGAATTTGGCCGACATCCTCAATTGGGTCTGGCTTTGTTCAGTAGTGATCTTGCCGGCAGGAAAGTCCATGTTCGATGACTGGATAGCCTGTAATACCTGAAGGATCGAAAGCTTGTAATTATCCAGTTTACTATGGTCAATGTTTACCTGTAGCTCACGTTCAGTCCCCCCAACCAAACCTACTTCGGCTACACCATCAATTTTTGCAAACACCGGTTTTATACGGTAGTTCAGTTCATCGTACATCTGTGATGCGGGGAGATTAGCCCGGACTCCCAGCGAAATGACGGGCATATCGTCGATCGATATTTTGGAAACGGCCGGTTCAAGTGCTGACTTCGGAAAATCGCGTTGTGCCGTTTTTATCTTCCGGACAGCTTCGTTCATAACGGCATCTGCATCAGCCTTTAATTTCAGTTCGACAACAACCATCGACATCCCTTCCTGTGAAATGGAACGGATGGTCTCAAGATTGGGAAGACCGGATATCGCCTCCTCAATAGGCTTTGTCAGACTGTTCTCAACTTCAAGCGGAGACGCGCCCGGGTAAGCCGTCACAACTGAGAAATAAGGAAATGAAAATTTTGGAATCAGCTCATAGTTAAGCGATTTCATGCTCACATATCCTAAGAAGCTCAGGATGGTGAACAGGACAACGACCAGCGTCGGACGTTTGACAGAAAGTTCGGAGATGTTCATGGCGGCATCGTTTAATGATTATCACTGATTACTTTGACAGAACTGCCTTGAGCCAGGTTGATCTGACCGATTGTGACCACTTTCTCCCCCGGCTGCAGACCTGAGATCACCTCTACAAGGTCCGTGTTCAGCAATTGGACGGTAACTTCGCGGCGGGCGACCGTATTCCCGTTCGATACAAAGACATGAGCCTGGTGCAGGCTTCCATCGATACATTTACGGGGGATCACCAGTTTGTTCTTTTGCACCGGATAAGTGAATGTTGCCCGGCCAGTCATCCCCGAACGCAGCAAGTGACCAGGATTTGGGACTTCAACTTCTAACGGATAACGGCCCGACTGATCAGCAGTCACCCCGATATTTTTTATTTTCCCCTGAAAGGAGTGACCAGGCAAAACGTCAGCCTGTAAACTGATTTGCTCACCGGTTGATAAGCCCTGTAAATCAGACCCGGCCAGTTTTATCTTGAAATTCATCCGGTTTTGATCTGAAATAGTGCAAACCTGCGTACCTGATGTGAGCCAGGTTCCCTGTTCAATCAGTCGTTCGCTGACGGTTCCGGAGATTGGCGCTGTTATGGTCGTATTTTCCAGTTGTTTCCGAACATCTGTCAGTGTGGTCAGAGCCTCTTGTCTGGCCAGTTCTGCAGTCTCCAGTTGCTGACGGGTTGCAGCCTCACCGCCTTCAAGGTTTTTGAAGCGTTCCAGGTTTTTTTCGGCTTTTGCCAAATTTTCTTTTGCCAGCTTAAGCCGGCTCTCGGTGACTTCTTTCTCTACGGTTGCCAGCACCTGCCCGGCGCTTACCTGATCGCCTACCTGAAAGGCAAACATGACTATTTTTCCTTGAGTTTCAGCGATAACATCAACATCCCTGTTTGAAAAGAAGACTCCGCTTTCGGTGAGTTCACGAGAAAAGTCAGTTAGCCGGACTGCAGCAATTTCGACCGGTACGACTTCGTTGTATTCAAGCATAGCCGTTAGTTCTTCCTGCATATCTTTCCGGTTCCTGATCAGTAGGAAGAGGATGAGCGCTATCAGTACCAGTAAAGTTATAATTCCGTTTATTTTTCGAAAAGTTTTCATCGTGATTTTGATTTTATTGTTTAATTATTTCAGGGATTTCTGTTATGAAAAAATTCAATGTTTAAATTTTTTATTTCAACCTGTGACTGGAAATCAATATTTCCTTTTTTACAGCGCACTGTAACTGAGACGGGACTATGAATGAGAACTACTTAAGCAGTTCTCCCCTCGACTTGATCAGATCCAGTTCCGCGTTCTTTAATTGGAGTAAAGCATTATCGTACGACAGCCGGGCTTCAGTTAAACTGTTCTGCGCCCGAAGCAGATCGGCCAGCGGATTTGCTCCCTGTTCATATCCCAGTAGTACTACATGGTAATTCTCTTCTGCAATCCGGATATTTTCCTCCTGCCGGAATACAGCGGCATGGTTGTTTGTATACTGAAGGCCGGCATCCAGAAACTCCTTACTGAAATAATTGAGCGTGTGATTCCGTGTGTTCTTCAGTTGTTCCAGTCCTAATTTTTGCTGCCGGACCTTTTCCCGCTTTTCAAATCCATCGAAAACAAAAATAGTAAGGCTTAGTCCAACATAACCGACATTGAAAAAGCGTTCATTACCGTCAAAGAAATTAAACTCATCCTGTTGTCCTTCATAGTAGTACTGAGCAATCCCCGACAGAACAGGCAGATATTGCTGTTTACTCATTTTCTCCGATTGCAGAGACTGTTCAATCTGAGCATCCAGGCTTTTTATTTCTGTTCGGTTCTCCCATCCCGGATTATTTCCCTGAACCAGTCCGGGAGTTGGTGCAAGTGAACCGGTAAGTTCAATGGTTGAGTTCAGTTCAATCCGGGTCAGGTATTTCAGCAGGCTGATCTGCTGTTCATACAACAGGTCCAGGTTATCGATTTCCGTTTTCAGGTTATTTTGATCGACCAACACTTGATCATGATCGACCTTGCGGATGACTCCGTTTTGTTGTTGCAGTTCTGTAATCCGGAGCAATTGCAGCATGTTTTCCATTGTAACAGAGAGGTGCTCCGTTTGCTGGCGGGTTGCCAGGCACAGGTAGTAAACCTGCGAAATCAGGTAGGCCAGATCTTCTTTCTTCTGCTGTAAGTTAAGCTGCTCGATTTCCGTTTGTCTGCGGGCAATTTTCAGGGATGTAAAATAGCTTTGATTATACAGCACCTGGGTTGCTCTGAAGCCTGATATCCAGTCGTATTTGGTGCCATATTCAACCGAGACTTTTCCTTCCTGTCCGAATATTTCCCCTGATATGCTGAACTTCGGAATGCCGTAGTAGTAATTAAAATCGCTGAAGGCCCCGACCTGCGGGTACAGGTTGCTTTGTTGTTCTGTGAACCGGCTTTGAGACTTTTGTTTTTCGATCCCTGCATTCCTGATTTCCAGGTTGTTCTCCACACCCTCCCGAATTGCTTCGGGCAACGACAACCGGATATTCTGGCCTGTTGCCTGTGCTACCAGGAAGATCGGCAGCAGTGTTAGTGTTTTTAGTTTCCGTTTCATATTCTGTTTTTCTTTTTAAGTTTGAACAGTTTCGTTTGGCAGGCAGATATTTGCGATCAGTTTTACAGGCTGCAGAAGAACTTAAAAGGTCTCCGTATTCGGTCTGGTTGAATACGGAGACTGCAACGGAATATTTATTTTCTCATGGCTTCTTCAATTAGAGACCGACTTCCCGGTCTGTAAAAAATAAAAAAAATATTTCGCAAACACACTCATTTTAACATTCAAACCGACCTCCCGGTCCGTGTTATTTCAAAAAAATTAAGCCTTGATCAGTTGATAAAAATTATTAAAATGAGTTTTTATTTTACTTTCCAGGTTTTCCATTTTTTCATCCAGCATGGCCAGAACGCAAATACCGTGCATTAACGTATGCACATGATTGGCTAATGTAACACTGTCCAGCTCTTTTTTGATTTCGCCTTTCTCTTTTGCTTTGTCAATTAAGGTTTTAAATATGCCTATCTCACTCTCATGGAATTGATCAATAACCTTATCGAAACCTTTATAATGCTTCATCATGTCAAACATGACCATGTAAAGATTCACTTCTTCAATTCTCAGCTTAAATTCTCCCAGCTTTGTATCAGCTAACTCAATTAAATGTTCAAGACTAGATTTTATGTAAGCCGGAACAAACTCGCAAAAGGTAAGGTTATACGGATTACTGCTAAAATGACTATATTCTTTTTGAAATGTCTCTAAAATGAAGTGATCAATTACTTCACGATAGAGGACTTCCTTGCTTTCAAAATGATGGTAAAAGCCACCTTTTGAAAGCAAGGATGCTTTGAGTATTTCAGTCATCGTCACCTCCGTATAAGGCTTTTTGATGAAGTAGTACAATGCAACTGATAATATTCTTTCTTTTGTCTCGTTCATTCTTTACATTTACAGACCGGGAAGTCGGTTTGTAAATGTAAAAACAATTTTTCACTTTCAAAGAAAAAAATCGAAATATTTGCGGATAAATAGGGAAGAACTTTTTTATAAGATATCCAAACTGGATTCCAAATACCTGTTCTTATCAATTAGTTTTTAAAGTTTCTATTAACTGCATAATAAACTGCATAAGGAAGTAAACGATTCTTATGACGCAGGATTGGTTACCAGGAATGACCTGCTCAAAGTAGAACTCAAACAAAACGAACTGCAGATGGATCGCCTGAAGCTGGACAATGGGATCGAACTATTCAAAATGGCGCTTTGTCAGTACATCGGGGTGGATTACCAACCCGGGATCAGTTTTTCCGATACGATACCCGAGGTTGTGAAACCACAACTGATCTACACCGATCATCAGCAAGCTTTACTCAAGAGATCTGAATATAATTTATTACAAAAAAGTACTGAGGCTGAAAAATTCAAAACCAAAATGAAAAGAGGGGAATATATGCCTCAGTTCGGAGTTGGTGCGGGCGCCCAGTATCTTGACATTAGGGATGACGACGGTTCCGGGTATGGCATGGTTTTCGGGACCATACGAATCCCGATCTCGGGTTGGTGGGAAGCTTGCCATAAACTAAAAGAACGCCGGTTTATCGAAGAACAAAACAAAAATGAGGTGACCGATCATACCGAAAAGCTTCTGCTCCAAATGCAACAGGTCCGCAACACGCTCGATGAAGCATACAAACAGACGCAACTGGCAGAAATGTCTAAACAACAAGCAGAAGAAAACCTGAGGGTGAACCGCGATCATTATGAAGCCGGCTTGATCAACGTTTCTGACATGCTCGATGCCCAAGCCCAGCTTCAGCAATCATGTGACCAGTACACAGATGCTTTGACTCAATACCAAATAGTAAAAGTAAATTACCTACAAATAACTAATATATTATCAGATAAGTAGTTAGGTTCTTTGTGGCCCGACAAGTTAAAACTTGTCGGGCTTTTAGGTACAGGGAAAAAATAGGAAGAATAATAGCTAAAGCCCAAGGTTCATGATAAAACTAACACTTTTATCCAATGTATTCAGAATCCAAAAATACATGGAGCAAAAAGAAAAGACAACGGTCTGTGAAATCAGGGATCAATTACACATTCAAAGTCAGGAGGTTTCTCTTGGAGTAAACTGGATCTCATATGAGAACCGGATTTATTTGAACCAGCATGACCAGAAATTATTCGTTATTATTCTTAATCATTAGTGGGTACAAACAATAAAAAAATAAGTAACTACTCAGGTACCCCTACCTAATAAAAGATTTGAGAGGGAATAGGAATGTCTAATTTTTTGCTCAACTCGTTTTTCCTGGTTCGGGCTAAATTTTTTTGGTTTATATTCATCCACACGATTCTCGTGGGGTTTAAATCTCAAAACTTAAATTTTTTTTACAAATTGTTGATAAAGACCAATTACATCAGGCTACTAAAACTCATGCCGACAGACCATTGCCCCGGACATATAATCCCAGGGAGTGTCCCTGTTGTAAAAAAGAAATGATGCGGACCATATTGCATTTTAAACGCAGGGGGGGCCACCGGAAAACTGGCAGGATCTGGCTAAAAATATTCTGGAATGTCTGACAGTCCAATTACCCGAACCTCATTTCTCCAACATTCCAATACAATCCCCATAATAATAAATGCACCTTTCAGCACCGGTTTAGTACAATGATGTTCAAAAAGTCTCCTTTTGTCTATCTTTATAAGAATTTATTAGGAAGAGAGATGAAAAAAGAAGTTTATAGCAAAATTTCTATGGGACACATGGCCAAACACGTACACGTTAATATAATAGACGAAACTAAAGGTTTCATTGTATCTAAGAACCTGATTCCCATAAGTGAACTTATGTTTGATTATAATTTTCCGAGTATTGTGGAAGGGATTGCATTTGTGCTCTGCACAATGGGAACTGCCAGGATCAAGATAAACCTTATAGAATATAATATGTGTGAAAAAACTGTCCTGGTTCTGGTTCCCAATAATATTGTTCAGACATTGGAACACAGCAGCGATTTCAAAATTGAATTCCTTTTTTTTACTTTCGATTTCATCTCCAGTATCCGTTTGACCACGCAATTGGGCTACATAGCCAAGGCTGTGGAAGAGCAACCCTGTCTTTATCCAGACGATAGAGATTTCGACGAACTGCTAACTATCCACCGGCTTATTATTAGTCAATATGGCAAACACATTGCCTACAGGGAAGAAATCATTAAAAACTTGCTGTACACCATGGTATACCAGATATTACAATTATATGTTGTCAATACCATTGGAGATGCTAAAAACGCCATTAACAGAAAGCAGGATATTTATATGAAGTTTATGACACTGTTGTTTGAGTATTATAAGACTGAGCGTAATGTACAGTTCTATGCTGATAAACTATACCTAACACCAAAGTATTTTTCCAGGGTAATTATTGAGGTCAGCGGTAAAAAACCTTTGGAATGGATTGCCGAAGCCGTCATAATGACTGCAAAAGCACTGTTGAAGAGCTCGGATCTGACAGCGGCCCAAATTGCAAACGAGCTACACTTTAGCAATCCGTCTTTTTTTAGTGCTTACTTTAAAAAACGGGTAAAAATGTCGCCTTTGCAATACCGGGAGCAATAATGCTTGACTCACTTTCGCTAACATTCATAAATAAATCGTCCAGCCATACGAATGAACCTCCAAGAAGCCCAAAGTTATAAGAAGCAAGCATTCAATACACACCTTTCCCTGACTGTTTCAGTTTTTCATTCATTTACATTGGTCGTTTCTCAACTTCGTTAGATGTTTCTCATGTTCGGCAGTGCTCAAGCAAGCTGGCTTTGCTCTCGCTTAAAACTTCAGCAACGGACAGATTCAGCTTATCCCGAGAACAGTAATCGTCAGGCTTTTATTATCTTTGGAAACCATTAGAAGAACGATAAGCATGACAACTATTTTTTGGATTATTATAGCCATCCTGGTTGCGGATTTTATGTTGGAACGTTACCTGGATTATCTGAATACCACCCGCTGGAGCGACGAGTTACCCGAAGAGGTCAAAGGAATTTACGATGAAGCAAAATACCGGGAGCAACAGGCATATTCAAAAGTAAACCATCAATTCGAGATGATTACCAGTACATTTGGTTTTGTACTGATCATGTTCATGCTCTTTTTCCAGGGTTTCGCCCTGGTCAATGGCTGGGCTCTCTCCATTTCCGAAAGCCCCGTCTGGTCGGCGCTCATCTTTTTCGGGATCCTGATGCTGGCATCCGATATCCTGACCACACCATTTGACGTGTACAGCACATTTGTCATTGAAGAACGGTTTGGATTTAACAAGACAACCGTAAAAACCTATATACTCGACAAACTGAAAGGCTGGCTGCTTGGAGCCGTCATCGGCGGTGGGTTACTGGCTCTCATCATCTGGATTTATCTGATGACCGGGAAAAACTTCTGGATCTATGTCTGGGTTGTTATCAGCGGTTTTTCCGTGTTTATGGTCATGTTTTACTCGACCCTGATCGTGCCGCTCTTTAATAAGCAGATACCCCTGGAAGAAGGAGAACTTAAAAATGCCATCCGGATGTTTGCTTCAAAAGCAGGCTTTCGGCTTGATAATATCTATGTCATTGATGGCTCCAAACGTTCCACCAAGGCCAATGCCTACTTTACAGGAATAGGAGTAAAAAAACGGGTAGTCCTGTACGATACGTTGATCCAGGATATGAAGATACCTGAACTGGTAGCAATACTGGCTCATGAAATCGGGCATTATAAGAAAAAACATATTTTTTGGAGCTTGCTACTGGGAATCATTCAAACGGGTGTGATGCTGTTTGTCTTTTCTCTGTTCACAGACAGCCCGGTCCTTTCCGAGGCATTGGGAGTCGAACAGCCTGCCTTTCATATTGCATTAATTACCTTTGGCATTTTATACGCGCCGCTTTCCTCCCTGATTGGTATTGGAATGAATGTCTTTTCAAGAAAAAATGAATATGAAGCAGATGCATTCGCGGCCAAATATGATGATGGTGCAGCCCTGGCAGAGGCGCTAAAGAAATTATCTGTAAAAAATCTTAGCAACCTGCGTCCTCATCCGGCTTATGTATTTGTGCATTACTCCCACCCTACCCTGTTGCAGCGCCTGAAAGCGCTGAGCGACGAGTCACAAGCAGTGAATCGTGAGAAGTAAAACACAAGCATCAAGACACAAGATACAAGATACGGGAAAAGGTAGAAAGGCCGTAAGGTAGTAAAGGTAATAAGGCGAGAACAAAAATTATAACCTGTAATCGTATAACTCCTGTAACCCTGTAATCTTACAACCATTTAGCAATTTAACAATTTGACAGTTTTACAATTTGACAATTTTACCCATGAAAGCAGAGATCATTACCATAGGAGATGAAATTTTAATCGGACAGATTGTCGATACCAACTCAGCCTGGATGAGCGAGCAACTCAACCTGCACGGAATTGAAGTCTACCAGATCACTTCGGTTCATGACGATCGTGAACATATTTTGAGAGCACTGGCTGATGCAGAAAGCCGGGCAGACCTGGTTCTGATCACCGGTGGCTTGGGTCCGACAAAGGATGATATCACCAAAAAAACCTTATGTGACTACTTCGAATGCGGGATGATCGTCAATGAACAGGTACTCAGGCAGGTGACCAGTATGCTTTCGCGCCGCAATATCCGGATTAATCAATTGAACCAGGATCAGGCTCTAGTCCCTGAAAAATGTACCGTTCTGCAAAACGCCGTCGGGACTGCTCCGGGAATGTGGTTCGAAAAAAACAATGTCATTTTCGTGTCAATGCCTGGCGTACCCTTTGAGATGGAATATTTAATGGAAAAGGAGATCCTTCCGCGTCTGCAAAAAAACAGCAAAGCACAATCAATCCATCACCAAACCGTATTGGTCCATGGTCTTCCGGAGTCCATGCTGGCTGAACTCATCGAGGGATGGGAACTCGCACTCCCCTCGTTCATTAAACTGGCCTACCTGCCAAGCCCCTTCATGGTCCGCTTACGGTTGAGTGCTTATGGTACCGACCCAAACCTGCTAAAGGAAGAGACAGCCTGCCAGATAGATAAATTAAAAGGCCTCATTCCAAAAAATATATTTGGATATAATAACGATACACTTGCCGGAGTTACCGGCAAATTACTTGTCGAAGCCAAAGCCACATTGGGTGTTGCCGAAAGCTGCACGGGCGGGTATATTGCCCATCTCATCACGTTAAACCCGGGAAGTTCCGCTTACTTTAAAGGTGGTGTGGTTTCGTATGACAACGAAATCAAATCATCTGTTCTCGGAGTGAAACCGGAGACATTGGCTGCTTTTGGAGCCGTAAGCAAGGAAGTTGCCCTTGAAATGGTAAAAGGAGCAAAAAATGTGCTGCAAACAGATTATGCGATAGCCACTACCGGGATAGCCGGTCCTGACGGATGGTCAGCAGAAAAACCGGTTGGAACAGTATGGATTGCTGTTACAGGAAAACATAACATACTGGCAGAATGTTATAACTTTGCCAATAACAGGGAACGAAACATCATCCGTTCTGCACAAACGGCAATTAATATGCTGCGTCAGCTTATTATCGATGAAAAGTAGCTGTTAGCTATTAGTTTTTGAATTTGGATTTAAATTAAGAAAAATGAAAAAGGCAGGAAAGATTCTTTTGGTTATCATAGCGGTTCTGCTTGCTTTGGCGGTCATTATTCCGCTGGCTTTTAAGGGCCCGCTGATGAAAAAAGTAAAGAAGACGATCAATGAAAATGTCAATGCTACCGTGGAGTTTACCGATCTCCGGTTAAGTCTGTTCAAAAATTTTCCCAAGGTCAGGGCTGAAATTGAAAATCTCTCCATTACCGGAAAGGACCAGTTCCAAAATGACACCTTACTTGCAATTGGATCGATAGCTACCAGCCTTTCCGTCAGGGATATTATCGGCAGTGATCAAATAAAGATCAGGAGTTTAGGGATTAAAGACGCCAGAATCAGGCTGCTTTCGACTCAGGATGGACTCGTAAACTGGGATATTATGTTACCGGATAACGATGAAACATCTGCCGCCAGTACTGAAGAAGAGCTAACTGTTTCCTTGCAGGACATTGACATTCAGAATTTAAATCTAAGTTACAAGGATGAACTCACTGCAACGCTAGTCCGGCTGCTGAATTCCAATATCAGCGCTTCAGGCGAACTGGAAGGCACCATTACCCGGTTTACGCTGGATGGAGAAGTCGGGGATTTCATGCTGGAATATGATTCAGTACAATACATTTCCAATACCGTTTTTAAGGCTAAGGGCCAACTCGAAGCAGACTACGATAAAATGAGTTTTGTATTCGGCGAAACAACCTTGTTTCTGAATGAGCTTCCGCTTGACCTTAGCGGGAACTTTCAGATGCCATCAGACAGCATGTTTTTCGATCTGCAGTTTAAACAACCCCAAAGTGACTTTGCCACACTCCTGTCCATGGTGCCTAAAACCTATCAAAGTTACCTGGAAAAGGTAAAAACAACCGGAGAGGCCGGCTTTGAAGGAAAGATAAAGGGGCTGTATTATGAAGACAATTACCCTGAGATCAATGCGCACCTGTATATAAAAAACGCTACTTTCCAGTATGAAGGAGCCCCCGAAAAAATTGAGGATATTTCATTGGAAGGCCAGATTTCGAAACCACAGGGTGATTTTGACCAGTTGATCGTCGATATACCGGAAGCTCATGCCCGTATCCAGGACAATCCTGTAAATTTCAAACTTAATTTGGTCCGCCCCATATCCGATCTTGCTTTTGATGCGAGCTTTGACGGAAAAATAGACTTCACACGCCTGTCCGAAGTTATTGCCCTGGACAGTCTGGACATGAAAGGTACGCTTGAAGGGAAGATGGCTGTAAAAGGGAAAATGTCAGCTATCGATCAGCAAAACTACAACGAGGTCTCCTCTTCGGGCACTTTTAACTTTAGCAATTTCAGCGTAAAAACGCCTGCCATCACACGCCCTGTTGAGATCAGTTCAGGGCTTGTGAAGATTGTGAATACCGAAATAGCCTTGTCTTCATTCAATGGCAAGACCGGGCAAAGTGACTTCCAGTTAAGCGGGAAATTGTCCAATTATCTTCCTTATTTTTTCCTGGACAAAACGCTGAAGGGAGATTTTAATCTGAAATCCAATTACCTCGACTTGAATGAACTGGCCGGCTTAATGGCAGAAGCGGATACAGCAAAAGTCTCTCCATCGGACAGTATCGTGGCTTTCCAGGTTCCTGCGAACGTAGATATGGTTTTCCGCTCGCAAATTGCACGGGCCAGCTTTGACAGGATGGACATCCGGAACATTGACGGACTGATCACGATCAGGAACCGCACGCTCGATTTGGAGAAACTCAGTATGGATATGCTCGACGGCCGGCTCGTACTGGATGGAACTTATAAAAGCAACGACGCAAACAAGCCTGAATTCGATTTTAATGTGCAGGCTTCCAGCTTTCAGATCCCTGCTGCCTATAGGTCGTTCAGTGTGATGCAACGATATTTGCCCATAGCCTCCCGCAGCCAGGGCCAGTTGTCGTCTCAAATCAATTTCAAAGGGCAATTCGATGAAAAGTTAAATATTATACCTGCATCGTTAAACGGCACGGGATTACTGAATACTCAAAACCTGCAAATTGTGGATTCTCCCGTTTTTGATCAGCTCAAAGGCATCATAAAGGCTGAAAAGCTCCGGAATTTGAAGGTTGACGACTTCACCGCCCATTTCAAAATGGAAAACGGGGATATCAACATGACCCCGTTCCAAACAAAAATTGCAGATCAGCAAGTGTCCATTTCAGGTGGGTTATCGGTAGAGAGGATCCTCAATCTGGCGATGGACTTTAAAGTAAATAAGGAAGACCTGAGCGGCGACGTCAATAAAGCCTTCGGTATTATTCCCGGGTCAGAGAATATTAAGGTCATTGACGCGACTGTGAATGTGAAGGGTGATCTGAAAAACCCCAAAGTTTCAGTTGACCTGAGTAAAGCACGTAAGCAAATCGAAGCAGAAGTAACGCGGTCAACCAAAGAGAACCTTCAAAAATCAGTGAAAAAAGTTGGTGACGAACTGAAGAAGTTATTTAAGTAGTGAGTAGTGAGTCAAAAAAATGAGATAAATTGCCTATGTCCGGGACTAAGATTTTATTGATTATTTCTGTTGTTTTCCTGCTTGCATTTGATCAGGCAAACAAGCCAAAAGTAAAGTCCGGAAATCCGGTTTTCGAAGGATGGTATGCCGATCCGGAAGTCGCCGTCTTCAATGGCCGGTACTGGATATTCCCCACCTTTTCAGCGCGTTATAAGGAACAGGTGTTTCTGGATGCGTTTTCATCCAAGGATCTGGCAAACTGGGATAAACATACCAAAGTCATTGATACCACGATCGTGAGTTGGGTGCATAAGGCACTCTGGGCTCCTTCTATTATCGAAAAGGACAACCGGTATTACCTTTTTTTTGCCGGAAACGATATTCAGAATGAATCAGGCCCTTATTACGATCCGAATGCCGGAGAGCAAAACCGGCAGGGAGGAATTGGCATCTGCGTGGCAGATCATCCCGACGGCCCCTATGAAGATTACCTCGGGAAACCGCTGATCCGGGAATTCCATAATGGCGCTCAGCCTATTGATCAACATGTATTCAAAGCGATTGACGGAAACTATTACATCGTGTACGGAGGATGGGGCCATTGCAACATTGGCCGGCTCAGCGATGATTTTAAGTCGCTGGTCCCGTTTGAAGACGGAACATTGGTCCGTGAAATAACTCCTGAAGGATATGTGGAAGGTCCTGTTTTTTTCATCCGGAACGGCAGGTATTATTTTATGTGGTCTGAAGGCAACTGGGGAGATGCCAGTTACAAAGTGGCCTATGCCATTGCAGATAACCCGTTCGGCCCTTTTAAACGTCTTGCAACCATCCTGGAACAGGATCCGAAGGTCGCAACCGGAGCCGGGCATCATTCTGTACTGAATATTCCGGGTACCGACGACTGGTATATTGTTTACCACAGGCGTCCCATCCCCAATCTGGGACGGGACCACCGGGTAGTCTGTATCGATCGGGTGTATTTTGATGAAGACGGGACCATCAGGCCCGTCAAAATGACTTTTGAAGGTGTGGACAAACTGAAGGATTGAAGAACTGAAATCTGAACTATTTCTCCTCCAGCAATGTCAGTGCCCGTTTTAAAGCCTGGTCAAAGGCAGGAAGAACATTCTGCGTTTCCACCAGTTCAAAGAAATTGCTTCTTTCAAGCTCTTTCTGTACGGCTGGCTGAACACCGGATAAAACAACCTTTGTACCTGAATGCTGAATTTCACGGACAACATCCTTTAGGTTATGCATTCCGGTAGAATCGATGAACGGAACATGTCTCATACGGAGAATCATCACCTTTGAAGTTGTTCCGATCGATCTGATCGTGGAACGGTATTGCTTGGCAGAAGCAAAGAAAAACGGTCCGCTGATCTCATAGATACCAAGTTCCTTTGGAAGATTGCTGTAGTTTTCAAGCACATCCGAATCGATTTCAAAAACAGCCTGCGACCCGGCGTCAGCCATCCGTTTCATAAACAACAGCGACGAAAGGACAATCCCAATTTCGATCGCAAAAGTAAGGTCAACGAGCACGGTCAGAAAAAAGGTAACAAGCAAAACCATGATGTCAAATTTTGATCCTTTCAGTATGGTTGCAAACGAATACCATTCACTCATGTTATAGGATACAACAATCAGAATGCCGGCCAAACAAGCCATCGGAATCAGTTTTGCCCATTGTCCGAAGAAAAGCATGATAAAGAGAAGGGTAACTGCATGCACAATTCCGGCGACGGGCGTGCGGCCTCCGTTTTTCACATTTGTCGCGGTACGGGCAATCGCTCCGGTCGCAGGAATGCCACCAAAAAATGGCGTAACCACATTGGCCACCCCCTGGGCAATCAGCTCGGTGTTTGACCGGTGATTTCCACTGATCATACCGTCGGCAACGACCGCTGAAAGCAGGGACTCAATTCCACCAAGTAAAGCAATTGTTAATGCAGGTGCAAAATAGATATGCATCTGAGAGAGATCAATCGAAGGGAAGGTCAGGCTGATCGTTTGCGGAATATCACCAAATACTGATTCAATGGTGGCAATTGGCAGCTTAAAAATCTGACTGGCGGCAGTTATCACAAGAATGGCAACAAATGAACCGGGAATTTTAGTTGTAATTTTCTTAAATCCGACACTGATCACGATAGTTGCGATCGTTACGGCAATGGCAACCGGATTAATATCGCCCAGATGAGAAAAATAGGTGGTCCATTTTTCAGTGAACTCAGACGGTATGTCTTTAATCTCCATGCCTAAAGCGTCATTAATCTGGGTACTGAAAATGGTCAGCGCGATGCCGCTTGTAAAACCAATGATCAGTGGATGAGGGATAAATTTCAAAAGAGATCCCAGCTTCAGCAGTCCCATGACAATCAGAATAACACCGGCCAGAATGGTCGAGATAATCAGACCGTTTATACCATAGGTCTGAACAATACCGTATACAATCACAATAAAAGCTCCGGTAGGGCCGCCAATCTGAACCCGACTACCTCCCAGCACTGAAATGAGCAATCCTGCCACAACAGCCGTTATCAAGCCCTTTTCAGGGGAAACTCCTGATGCAACTGCAAAAGCAATGGCCAGAGGCAGTGCGACAATGCCAACGATAATGCCGGCGAAAGCGTCTTTGGTAAATTGTTGTCTGGAGTATCCTTGTTTCAGAACGCTCAACAACTTTGGATAAAAAACATGATTCATCTGTCTGCTTTTTCTAATCATTAAAAATGAAGGCGCAAATGTAGACAGAAATGGGTAACCCGGTCTTGATAACCTAAAAATTATGGAGCAAGCTAAGAAAATATTAACCTAAATGGAATTAAGACCAAAATTACCTGCCTGTTTTCTTTAACTGATGATCACTTGTAAGTTCTTCCAGTTTCACGGCCGAAAACTGGTAAACCTCCCGATACCGCTTATCCCTGAAAATCCCTGAAGACATTTTCTTCAATTCCGCAGTGATCAGATTTAATGAATTCAACATGGTTTCCCTAAAGAATTCCCGGCATTCCCGGCATCCATCCGCCATATTCTGCTCCGTTAAAAAATAAGCTTCAACGATCTCATCAATGGCTTTGCGGTATTCCTTGTTCACCCTGCTTTTACGGGCCGCCCGAAGTAAGCGGTTAATTTCCGGCCTGAGCTCAGAACAACTTTCACCATCGTTCTGACAGCTCACCAACTCAATAATATCACGGCTGTCATCCTCCCCTTCAACAAATGACATTACTTTCATACGTTATAATAATTTGAATCAATACGTTAACACAAGCTAATAAACTGGCTTTTATCGTTCCCAAAGGCTAAATGTATGAAATATAATCAATAAAAAAAGAGTATAAGGTATGATTTTTTGGACAAGAACTTATTTTTTTTGTCTCAGGATCTCCTGGAGCCGGTACATTTCGTCCCGTAAACGGGCAGCTTCAATGAAATCAAGTTCTTTGGCAGCAGCCTCCATTTCTTTCTTTGTCTTAAGAATTGCCTTTTGAAGGGCATCAGCATTCATAAACTGAACAACGGGATCGGCAGCTATATCCGGACGGACGGAATCATCTGGATAAGGCACCGATTTGTTGCTTCTGTATTCATAACCAATGATTTCCCGGGTTGGCTTTATAATTTGACGGGGTGTGATCCCGTTTTCCTCATTGAATTTTAACTGTTTACTGCGCCGGTAATTGGTGGAATCAATCGTTTTCTGCATCGAATCAGTTATCTTATCTGCATACATGATTACTGTTCCGTTCAAATTTCGGGCGGCGCGTCCTGCCGTCTGGGTCAGGGACCGCTCGGAACGCAAAAATCCTTCCTTGTCGGCATCAATTATGGCAACCAATGACACTTCCGGAAGATCAAGTCCCTCACGCAACAGGTTTATCCCAACCAGAACATCAAACACCCCTTTTCTCAGATCTTCCATAATTTCAATTCGTTCCATCGTCTCAATGTCTGAATGAATATAACGGGTCTTTACTCCCATATTACTCAGGTACCGGCTTAATTCTTCCGCCATCCGCTTGGTCAGGGTCGTGACAAGTACCCGTTCGTTCTTAACAATCCGTTTATGAATTTCATTAATCAGATCGTCAATCTGGTTAGCGGAAGGACGAACGTCAATCACGGGATCCAGCAGTCCGGTAGGCCGGATAACCTGCTCCACATAAACTCCATCTGATAATTCCAGTTCGTAATCGGCAGGCGTCGCACTGACAAACAACACCTGGTTGACGACATCTCCAAATTCCTCAAATTTTAAAGGACGGTTATCAATCGCTGCAGGAAGTCTGAATCCGAATTCCACCAGATTGATCTTACGGGAATGATCACCCCCGTACATCGCCCTGATTTGAGGAATGGTCACATGGCTTTCATCGATGATCGTGAGAAAATCGTCCGGAAAATAGTCGAGGAGGCAGAAAGGACGGGTACCCGCTTCCCGCCCGTCGAAATAACGGGAGTAGTTTTCGATGCCCGGACAATAACCCAGTTCACGCATCATTTCCATATCATATTCCACCCGCTCCTCAATTCTTTTGGCTTCCAAAGGCTTCCCGATCTCCCGGAAAAATCCGACCTGCTTCACAAGGTCATCCTGGATCTGATGAATAGCTGACAGCATCCTGTTTTTGGTGGTCACAAAAATATTCGCTGGAAAAATGACTGCCCGTTCCATCTGCTCGATTGTCCTTCCGTCAACCGGGTCAAAACTGTAAATTTCTTCAATTTCATCCCCCCAGAATACCAACCTGACACCAATGTCGTCATGGGCCAGAAACACATCCACTGTATCCCCTTTCACACGAAAATTACCACGCTGGAAATCCACTTCATTGCGTGAATACAGTGCATCCACCAACCGGTGAAGCAATTGATTGCGGTTGATCACCTGTCCTACTTTGACCTCCGTTACGTTCGCGTGAAAATCTTCCGGATTTCCGATACCATAGAGACAGGAAACCGATGAAACGACAATGACGTCTCTTCGGCCCGATAAAAGTGATGAAGTCGTGCTCAGTCGCATTTTTTCAATGTCCTTATTAATGGAAAGATCCTTTTCAATGTAGGTGTCCGTTGTTGGAATATAGGCCTCGGGTTGGTAATAATCATAATAGGAAACAAAATACTCCACCGAGTTATCCGGGAAAAACTGCTTCATTTCTCCGTACAACTGGGCTGCCAGCGTTTTATTGTGACTCAGTATCAGGGTTGGCCGCTGTACCGCTTCAATCACCTTGGCCATGGTAAAGGTCTTTCCCGAACCGGTAACCCCCAGCAGGGTCTGAAACCGGATTGCCTGTTCAATACCTTCCGCCAATTGTCTGATCGCTTCAGGCTGATCTCCCATGGGCGTATATGGTGCAACAACTTTTAAATCCATATTAGAAACAAGTTTTAAGACAGGAAGCTAATAGCTATTAGCATTCACAATTTAGCAATCTGACAGCTTTACCGTTTTCCGTCTCCTTTTGCGTAAACCCTTTCAACCTTCCCCAATTCCTTTGCCAATGGTTACCTCATAGTATGCTGTTACATCTGTAACCATCATTCCTGCATCCTTTGCTGCCTGAATGCCGAGTATTCCGTCTTCAAATACCTGGCAAAATGCAGGCTCCACCCTCATCTGTTCGGCGCAACGCAAAAAAGTCTCCGGGTGTGGTTTATAATGAGTGACATCCTCCGAAGATACCAGGACGTCAATGTACTGATTTACTCCGACAATTTCCAGTGTCTTCTTAGCCAGCCTGGTCAATCCACCCGTTCCTACCGCCATGGGCAGCTTGCCGTGATATTTCTTAATGATTGCGATAACCGGTTCAATCGGCTCCATTTTATTCATGTTCTGCTCAAATTCCAGTTCCTTGGCGTCACCCATTTCCTTTGGGTTTATATCCTTGCCAAACAGTTTATTCAGCCGCTCAACAGTCGGATAAAGCGGTATTCCGGCAAGCTGAGCAAACAATTCAACCGAAAAGTCAATACCATAGCGGGCTGCAGCATTTCTCCACGCAATGTAATGAATCGGCATGGTATCTGCAATTGTTCCGTCCAAATCAAAAATCAACCCTTTTGCCCTGGGATCAATATCAAGCTCATTCATATATCTTGTTTAAGAAAATTTCCAACCGGCCACGATTAGCAAGTCGTGAGTAAAAACAAAGAACAAACAATGAAGTTTCAAAAATAAACAAATCATTGGCATGCCATGTATTTTTTACTTTATCAAAAAATTAACACATTTGTCAAAAAACAAAAGATGGACCGGCATCTATTTTTGGCATGGACTTCAAGTTCGCAGTGGATCCTGTTTCTGGCAGTGATCCTGATTATTTATTCATGGATTGAAAAGAAAAAACGAATTCAGCAGGCAGGTCAAATTCTTTTTTTTCTGCTTGGCACCTTTTCTTTGTGGATCATTCTAAGCGGACAAATCGTTGTTCCCGAAGTACCGACTGCACCAGACACGCCGGTCGAGGCTAAGGCACTGACTTATTTTTACGGTTTGATTATGACCGGAATTCTTGGTTTGCTGTCATTCCTGCTGGGATGGAGGCAGTCGAGGTGGCTGAAACCGGTCAACATCATGTTGGTCAGCGCCGCACTGATTCTGTTCTTTATGGTTTATCACCTGCAGCAACAATCCTGAAATTTTCAGGGGAAAATCCGAAAAATAATTTTCCCCTGAAAAATTTACTGCTGCAGATCTTTGCAGGCTTTATATATTCCTTCAAACAGTTCAGGTACATCGTTAGCCGCGACAGCAGCAAATGCCACACGGATCACATTATTGAGGTTAATGATCCCAATACTGTATTTTTCAATCAGAATTTTACGAAGTTGCTCTCCATCCAGTCCCTTAGCCAGTTGAACGCACATAAAATAACCCGAATTGTATGGTAAGGCGGTAAATACTTCACTGTACTTTTCATTTTTCAGTGCTTCCTTAACCGCCAGGTAGCGTTCCTTCATAATTTGGAACTTCGCTGCTTTCTGAGCCTGATAATCCGGATTTTCAAATGCCTTCAAAAGTAAAGACTGCGAGATATTGGCAGCATTGGAAATATTTCCACGCACTGCTCCGGCAGTCTTAGCCTCCAAAGCGGCATACAGATCCGCGTCACCTCCTTTAATTCCATAGGTAATAAAACCTACCCGAAATCCCCAGACGTAGTCTTCCTTGGTTGGGCCGTCAATTTTAACAACAAGTACATTTTCATGGATATCTGACAAGGTCGTGAAGAGGCTTTCCATTGCAACTCCTTCTTCATAGACCAGCCCGAAATACGCATCATCAGAAAAAACCACAATCTTGTTTCCTTTTTCTGCTGATTCCGTTATAATCGCTGTGATCTCTTTTGCCTCGCCGACAGTGGGAGAATACCCTGTCGGATTATTCGGAAAATTGAGGATCAGGAGTTTCTTTCCAATTCCGCCTTCTTCCAGGCTTGCTTTAAAGGCTTCCAAATCCATCCGGTCGTCATTCAGAAAATTATATTTTTTGAGTTCAGCACCATAAGCATTTGTTAGAATCAAATTATAATTTCCCCAGAACAAGTCAGGAACAAGGATCTGATCACCCGGATCGGCAAACATATAACCGGCCATGCTGACACCATGAGTCAATGCATTAGTGACAACCGGCAAGCTGATCACCTTGTTTCCAAGACCAGGATTTTTCTCATAAATCATATTTTTCCACCTGGCCCGGATGTCCGGACGGCCAAAACTGGGCGCATATGGAAAAACCAATGACGGATCAAGCTTAATATTTTCTGCAATGCTTTCCAGACGCATGGGCGAACCATTATCCTCAACCGCCGCACCAATGGTCGCGTTAATCCGGGTACCCTTGGCATCGTCTGTTTGACCAAGTATTCCTTTTCTCGGAAAAAAAATATTCTTTCCTCTCTCCGAAAGCAACTCATAAACAACCGGGCTCTTTTCGCGAATAATCTTGTTTAATTCTTCAGCTTGTGGATTCATCATCATTCGTTTAAAATTTTATCCTCTTTATGTCTTTAAAACCGGTCCCAAGTTATTAAAAAAAATTTGACGATGCTTTACTTTTGTTATGAATCGAAAATAAATGATACAAAAATTTCACAAATCGTAATTTTTAGCTTGGAAAAAGGGATATAAAGTTTCAATCCGTTACTACCGGAACAAATCTTCATCGCGAATAATCATCAGAATAGCTGAAAATCCGGTCTCCCACCAGAATGAACTTCTGCAGGTCCTTTTCTTCAATAATTAAAGACATCTTTTTGTTGCAAAGATAAGGAAGAAAGAGTAAAACGGCCGAATATTATTCTGCCAGCGGAAGCGTAAAGATTACTTCAGTGCCTTCACCCTTCCTGCTTTCCACATGAAAATCACACTGATGCTTTTGAAGAAACAATTTTACCAGAATTAAACCGATCCCGGTGCCGGTTTCCATCCAGGTTCCTTCGGTTGAAAAAGAGAAAGAAGCATTCACCCGCATCAAATCTTCCCCGGACATTCCGGCTCCTTTGTCAGAGACTGTAACAATCATTTTATCCTGATCCTCCCTGGCCGAAATTCGCACTTCTCCCCCGGTAAAAGAAAACTTAATCGCATTTGATACCAATCCCCGCAGGATCGCTCCCACCATATTTTCATCGGCGAAGACCTCTGAGTTGCTTTTCATTTTTAAAAAGAACGACAATTTCTTCTCTTCAATCAATGGATTATACAATTCAATCACTTCCCTGTAAATTTTCTCCAGCTTAATGGGTTTAGGTACAAACGGAATGGTATCACTTTGTACAGTCGCCCATTCCTGCAAATCATCCAGTAACTTCCGGTTTTGACGGGAAATATTTGCCAGTTTTTTAATTAACTGTCTCCTTTTTGGCTCGCTTAAATCATGATACTGCTCATGCAGGGTGGCAGCTATTTCAGCAAACTTGCCGATATGGTCTCCCAAACTATGAGAAATCAGGGATACAAATTTCTCCTTATTAACAGCCAATGTCTTATACCGCTGCTGACTGAATTTCAATGATTCCGAAAGTTTTTCCAGTCCCTGGTAAAGAACGCCGAAAACATACTCGTTGGCATAAGCTGTCAGGGAGACAAGGATGAAAACAATCGCTATCCTGCCAACAAGATGGAGGTCATAATCGGGGAACCAGGTCGCGTTTTTAAAGAGAATAAAAATGAAGGTATTCAGGATCAGAAAAACACCAAGGACAATCAGACCATTCCGTCTTCCCAAAAGCAGGATCGCAGGAACAGGGATTAACAGTGAAAAGACCAATGCGGTATGATCAACTCCTCCGGCAAGGACAAAAAAAACAACCAAAGCGGTTATTGTAATGACAAAAATTCCCGCTATCGGATACAGGGCCTGTTTGATACGAAAAAAATAGTATTGGATTAAGCCGGCAACCAGCCCCAGAATGGTTACAATCAAAAAGAAAAAATTTCCTATAGCGATATTGAAAAGAATAAAGCCAGTCAAAACCAGGAAATAAAAGTTAAAAAATAAATTTAACAAAATACTTTTTTTCTTTTCTTCAATCCCCCGATATGAATAACTGTCAACGCTAAAAATCACTTGTTTAAAAAACTCTTTCAGTTTCACGATAGATAGTATAAAAAGCCAATATACGTCATTTCGGACGATCTGAAGTGAAAAAGACATCAGAAAAATACCCGGTTCGATCAATTATACTCACCAACAGCATCTGACAATACTTCGAAACCTTCTTCGGTGACCAGTATGGTATGTTCAAACTGGGCTGAAAGTTTTCCATCAATCGTGCGGGCAGTCCATCCATCATATTTATCAACCCGGGTGGTGGGTTTACCCTCGTTGATCATGGGTTCAATGGTGAACGTCATTCCCGGAAGCATGACTGCCCCGGAGTTTCTTCTTGCAATATGGTCAACCTGGGGCTCTTCATGAAAACTGACCCCAACCCCATGTCCGCAATATTCATAAACGACACTGAATTGCTGGGACTTTGCATAACGACCAATAACAAAACCAATATTACCAAAATAGTTGCCGGGCCTTACCTGTTGAATTCCCAGATCCAGACAGTGCTTTGCAACACTGATCAGCTTCTCTGCCACAGGCCGGATCTGGCCAACCTTGAACATTTTGCTGGTGTCACCATAATAGCCATTCAGAATGGTGGTAATGTCGATATTTAAAATATCCCCTTCCTTCAGAACGATATCTTTTGCCGGGATGCCATGACAAACAACATCATTGAGCGAAATACAGGATGTTTTTGGATAACCATTGTACCCCAGAGTAGCAGAAACAGCACCATGATCCAGAATAAACTCATTAATGATCTGATCCAAATGCTCTGTGGTGACTCCTTCCTTAATATATTCTTCAATCATTACCAAAGCACTCCCGGCAAGTTTACTGCTTTGCCTGATGCCTTCAATTTGTTCATCGGTTTTAATTATAATTTTGGCCATTAAGAAATTTTTTCGCAAAAGTCGTGAAAGCTTCTTTATTTTCAAAGCTGAACAATACTTTTGTCGAAAGGTTTAAAGAAATCCAACATCGTAATGGAAAAATTTATTCAAAAAATTCATATTCAGTCGTATCATACCGATCAGTATGGAAAAGCATCCATATGTTCATTATTCCATTTTATGCTTGAAGCAGCATGGGCGCATGCCCGGATAATGGACTGGGGATATGACCAGCTTCAGAGCAATCATATGTTTTGGGTCCTGTCAAGGATGTATGTCATTGTGGAAAAATACCCTTCCTGGCAGGATGAACTAACGCTCAACACCTGGTCGGCAGGGACCGATGGCATGTATGCCTACCGTGAATTTATTATTGAAGATGCCAAAGGGGAGGTTCTTTTAAGGGCCAATACCGGATGGCTGATCCTGAATACCGAATCCAGGAAAATTGTGCTGCTTCGGGAATATATCAACACATTTCCCCGCTACAGCGGGTTAAATGCCTGCCGGGAACCCGAACGCATACGCCCGGCTAAAAATACAGAGCCGCTCCGATATTCGCCGATCCTGTTCAGTGAACTGGATATTAATAAGCATTTCAACAGTGTTAAGGCACTGGAACGGGTGATTGATCATTTCGGCATCGAATTTCTGAATTTACACGAACCGGAGTCCATTGAAGTCAATTATCTGAAGGAAGGACTGGCGGGCGATTCATTAGCTGTATCAAGCCGGCAAACAGGAATAAACGAATACTTATCCTCCGTTATCAGGGAAAAAGATCTGATTCCGCTAAGCCATATCAAACTGATCTGGAGGCCCAGAAACTCCTGACAAAAAATAACGGGACCCGTTTGCATCCGATAATAATATGTCCTGTGCGCTAATTTGATACAAGGAATATTAATCACGAGAAAAATTAATTATTACTTTTGCTCGCTGTAATTTTTGCTGTTGGATAATTCGGTGATTTTTTAATATAAATTTATGGAATCTGATAAAATTTTTAAAACGAAATTCGACAAATCGAGCGACTTCAAATTTGATAAGGCTGTAGCCAGTGTATTTGATGATATGGTGGTCCGCTCAGTCCCGTTTTATCTTGAAATGCATCGAATGATGTCTGAGATAGCCCGCGATTATGTCAAACCAAATACTTCATTATATGATCTTGGCTGTTCGACCGGAACGACTTTCCGTTCACTCAATCCGATCATCGAAGAATCGGTTAAATTCGTGGGCATTGATAATTCCGCAGAAATGCTTGAAAAATGCCGGACGAATCTTGAATCGAATGGAGTGACGCGGGCGGTTGACCTGCAGATTGCTGACCTGAACGATAAAATCACCATAGAAAATGCTTCGGTTGTGGTTTTCTGTCTGACCCTGCAATTTGTGAGACCCATTAACCGCCAGCGTTTAATTAATTCCATTTATCAGCAAATGAATCCGGGAGGATGTTTGATCCTGATCGAAAAAATTCTGGCAGAAACAACCGAATTTAACCGGCAATTCATTAAATATTATTACGACATGAAACGGCGCAATGATTATGATGAAACTGAAATTGTGCAGAAGCGCGAGGCTTTGGAAAATGTCCTTATTCCCTACAAACTAAGCGAAGACATCCAAATGCTTACCGACGCGGGATTCAAAACATGCGAAACATTTTTCAAGTGGTACAATTTTACAGGAATGGTAGCACTTAAATAGTCCCAGTAGATACTCATTAATTAAAACAGATGCTAGTTAAATTAGGAAATTTATTTTTTCATTACCGGAATTACTTTTTTGCAGTGATGTATGCTGCCCTATTTATCCCCTCACCTGATGTATTTTCAAGTATGAGCCTTGCCTATATCCTGGGAGCGATCATTATTGCATGCGGAATGCTGACCCGCAGTATCACAATCGGACTGGTCTACATTATCCGTGGTGGTGTGAACCGTCAGATTCATGCGGAAACTCTTGTTACGGAGGGTATTTATAAAGTTTGCCGCAACCCGATGTATCTGGGCAACCTGTTACTTCTCCTCGGGTTTGGCCTGTTTGCCAACTCACTGATATTCACTGCTATTTTTTTCCCGGCATTTGTTTTTATCTATATCGCAATCATAAAGGCGGAAGAAGCATTTCTAAGCAATAAATTCGGAAGCCAGTTCACGGACTATATCAAGCAAACGAACGCTCTTTTTCCCCGATTAAACCGGTTGAAAGATGCCTTTGCCGGTCGCCGTTTTGACTTTAAGAAAGTGATCAGCAAAGAACATAACTCGCTGTTTATTTATTTTGAAGGGATCCTCCTCCTCTTGCTTTACAACGGATCAATTGCGCTAAAAGATTTTTTAATCGGCACAGCCGTCTTTGCTGCGCTTTATGTCACAGCCAAAGTATTGAAGCGTAAAAAGATGTTAGAATAACCAGTTTCTGATCTGTTGAAGCTTTTCTTCAAGCGGTAAATGACCGTCAAGCCAGCGGATCGCTGTTCCCAGGCGTTCCATTCGTCTGAACCAGGTCATCTGCCGTTTGGCAAACTGATGAATAGCTGTTTCCAACGCTGAAAACATTTGATCATAACTCATCTTTCCCAGAAGATGAAGGGTCAGGTATTTATATTCAAGTCCGTAGTAGATCAACTGGTCCGGTGTTAATCCCCTGTCCAGCAAACCACGCACCTCTTCCAGCATCCCCTGATCCAGTCGTTGTTTCAGACGCTCGCTGATCCGCTTCCGGCGACTAAGCCGGTCAGATTTAATTCCGACCACCAGACTATTGATCTCAGGCATTGACGTATCCGTTTCCGGGTGCTTTGCAAGGTAATCCTCTATTTCAATAGCCCTTACCGCGCGCTTCACCGTATCCATATCGGTACTGTTATGCAATTTGGGTTTATAAGTCTGAAGGATGATTGCCAATTCTTCCAGGCTCAATGACTCCAGCGACCGGCGCAGTCTTTCATTCACCGGGACCTGGATCAGTTTGTAATCTTTAAGTACGGCCTCCAGATACAGGCCGCTTCCTCCGCATAAAACGGGAAATTTGTCGCGGGAAGTCACATCAGCATAGGCTTTTATAAAGTCGCGCTGGTACTCAAAAACATTATATTGATAGCCGGCATCCACCAGATCAATCAAGTGGAAGGGAATTTTCTTATCATTTATTTCATAATCGCTGTAATCCTTACCGGTACCCAAATCCATTCCCCGGTAAACCTGTCTGGAGTCGGCAGATAATACCTCACCCTCAAGTAAATATGCGGCGTGGGCGGCCACCGCAGTTTTTCCGGAGGCTGTGGGGCCAACGATGGCAAGCAGGTGATATCTTCCGTGTTCCATATGTAAGCTTTGACAGGATATGCAAAATAATGTATTTTTACAACGTAAAACCAACGATTATGAATATTAAACAACGATATGCTTCCATGTTTCAGGAAATAAAAATCCTTATTCTGGAGCCTAAAAAATTCTGGAAGGGAAAGCAATCCGAGGGGTATCAGGAGCAAGTTGTTGTCAATATTTTCATGCATTTGGTCGTATGGGTTGGGCTGGCCGTTTTCGTGGGAGAGCTGATCCACAGTTTTGAAATTATATGGTCATATGCCTTTTTAAGAGGCATTACCGAAATGATCAGTTTTTCTTTGCAGTTCATGATAGCTGTGCCCGTTTTATCGGCCCTGCTTAAAAATTACGGCGGTACCACAAACAAAAAAATACTTCGTATGGTCCTGGTCTATGCTTATGTTCCTTATTTACTGGCAACAATCATCTATGCATTGTTACCCGGTTTTTATATTGTCCTTTTCTCCGGATTATACGGGTTTTATCTTTTTGCCATCGGCGCATTAGTCCTGCTGGAAATACCGGTGGAAAATCAATCCCGTTATATCATTCTGGCAATTCTTCTGATTATTCTTACTTTTGAACTGGTAAATATTCTTTGTTGGAAATTATTTCAGGCACTTTTCCCTTATGGCGCATAAATCACAAGATATTAATATCAAAAATAAACGGGCTTATTTTGAATATGAGATCCTGGATAAGTTTATCGCAGGCATCCAACTTGTCGGAACCGAGATAAAATCGATCAGGAGCAGCAAGGCCAGTATTATTGAAGCCTACTGCCGGTTTACAAAAGATGAGCTTTATGTGGTCAATATGAACATCTCCGAATATGATTTTGGAAATATCAATAACCATGAGGCACGTCGTGACCGGAAACTGCTGCTGACAAAAAAGGAACTGGAAAAACTTCAGAAAAAAATAAAGGAAAGCGGTCTGACCATCGTCCCGTTAAAAATGTTCCTTAATGACCACGGCATAGCCAAGCTGGAAATTGGTCTCGCAAAAGGGAAGAAAACTTACGACAAACGGGAAAATCTGAAACAAAAAGATGCCCGGAGAGACATGGACCGGGCAATGAAATCCTAAAAATGCAGCGGCCGGAAGCAACGGCTTGCGGCCTGATACCATCAGCGGATAAAAGGCTTCCTTTCACGACTAACTACGCTTTGGGGAACATCTTTCTCAGCATGTGGAAAAAAATGTCCGGTCAAACCCAATCAACAACTTCCTTCCCTGCGTTCAACATTCAGTTATACAGACTGCTGTCCCGGAAATAAGGATTTTGACCCTCCCCGATCAGAAGCCTGGCATGATATTTCCCTAAGGTTAGTCAGAAACAATAAAATAAACAATTATGAGCAAATTAAAAAATCTGAAAGATCTCCTGGAACATGAGCTTCAGGACTTATACAGCGCTGAAAAACAACTCGCTGAAGCATTGCCTAAAATGGCAAAATCAGCCAAAAGCACTGCTTTAAAGGCTGCATTTGAAAGTCACCTGAAACAGACAGAAACCCAGATTGAGCGACTTGAGAAGGTCGCTTCTGAAATAGATGTGGATATAGAAGGTGAAGAATGCAAAGCCATGAAGGGACTCATTAAGGAAGGTTCTGACATGATGAAGGAAAATGCTGAAGATGATGTGCGTGATGCCGGTTTAATTGCAGCCGCCCAGCGGGTTGAGCATTACGAAATGGCCGGGTACGGAACTGTCGTACGTTATCTTCAGATGATGAAAATGACAAATGCGGCCAAGATCCTGTCGAAAACGCTTGACGAAGAAAAGCAGACAGATTTAAAACTGACAGAAATAGCAGAAAAAATAAACGTTGATGCTATGGCATAAACAAAAAAGCGGTAACCCAAACCGTGACCAGACTGAATAAGTCGTTCTGAACATGGGATTGAAGGCAATGGAAGTTCATGCTCGAGTGAATGATCCTTTGCCTTCTTTTTTCTTTTTCCCTTTCAACGTTTTAAAGAATAGCCAGGAGGTTATTGCTTAACTTACCCTGATAAAGTGATTTCAGATAGATTTTATGCTGCAGAGACTGAATGATGAGCTCCGTAAAATCGGTATTTTCCAACCGGCATGCGCTATAAAAGCCACCTGGACTAAAGACATTGATTTCAATGAGTTTCGGCCCAATAATATCGAGTCCCGCGAAAAACATCCCGTCCCGGATTAAATATGGTCTGACCATGGAAGCAATCCGGATGATTTCGTCCGTGATCACAGCCGGGCGGGCGGTGCCACCCACGTGCAGGTTTGACCGGATATCCCCGGAAGGATTCACCCGCTGCAGTGCGGCATATTTGCCCTTGTACAGCATCATACTGCCGTTCATCAAATAGACCCGCGTATCCCCTTTTTCCGATTCAGGCAGGTATTCCTGGGCCACCACGTAGCCGTCATTGCTAATCGCTTCAATCATTTGATTTAGGTTTTTGATATTATCCTTATTGACCTGAAAAACACTTTTACCTCCCGAGCCAAACAATGGTTTCAAAATAATATTTTCACCGTTTTCGTGGAAAAATTCGTTGATCTCCATTTTATTTCTGGAGATGAGGGTCTCCGGACGCACTTCCTTGGGAAACTGCTGAAAATACATTTTATTCAAAGCCCGGGAGAGGCCGTAGGCATCATTCAGCACAATAACGCCATCTTCAATGGCCATTTGTCCGAAAGAGATGCCTGCCACCCTGGCCCATGCCCTCGACTTGTCTTCTTCGGCCGGATCATTCCGTAAAAACAAGATATCAAGATCTGCCGTGGTGATCTTTTGCTTTTTTGTGTAATTTGACTTTACCGCCTCCAGATAAGAGGAGGTGGTGCGGTAGGTTTTCGGATCGGCCTGAACAGCTCTCCCGCCGACACGCCCTTCGGAATAATAGGACAGATCTTCCACGCCAATGTAAAACACCTCATGTTTCCGGTTGTGTAACTTCTGCGCCAGCAAGGTGGTTGTATAATGATCACCTTCTGTTTTAATATTGTTAACGACCATACATATTCTCATAAAGCTCAATTTATCAAATCCGTGATTTTTTCTATATTTTTTAAACCGGCTAATCGCTGTAAAGCAGTCTCATCAGTCAGATACCGGGGTCTTATTTCAACCGGCTTCAATATTTTTCGTACAATAAGCTCCTCTACGACAGAAAGATAAGATTGCTGGATCTTACCAATAAGCAAAGGTTCCAGGGGATTGCCTTCCTTCAGGTAGCGGATCACCCGGATCAGGCCTTTTAAATAAACAGCGTCTTTGGCAAAACCTCCGCCCCGGTAAACCCGTGTTGTGATATAAAATGATTTCTCCTTACTGAAATGGAATTCATCGGTCAGTAATTCAAATGTCGTTATAAAATTCCGGTCCCTGATCATCGAATCCACAGCAATGACACGGGCTGCGAGCATTTGCATCCGCGAAACAGTCAGACCCGATGTGAGGTATTCTGTCAGGACGGCTATGCCTTCCTGAAGTTCCTCATAACCGGGAACGCCACTGCAGAGTAACTGAAGTGGCTGATTTTTACCGTTATAATAGGTCAGCACATGTGTGCCGATTTCGTGCTGAATTAACGAGTTGGCTCTCGCCACAGGAATCCGGGCATTTAATGGAATGCTCAGAATCCCCTTATTGACCATTAAATCACTCACGTTTTCCCTGATTTCAATCCGGGTACTAACCCCCGGCCATTGCTTCTGCAAAAAAACCAGTTCCTGTTTGGCAAGCTTTGCAAATTCTCCGGCAGTATAAAAGAACCTGCCTTCCTTTACAGAAGACGGTGAAACCGGATAAATTTCAAGGATTTCCCTGGCTGCTTCCAGCAGCCAGGATTCCACCGATCCAAACAACAATAATCCGTTGTAGAGGAAGTCTTCCGTGTTCCTCGATCTGATCATATTCAACATTTTATCCAATTCATTCCGTTTATCCCGGAACAAAAAACCAAGGGTCGGATCATCAATTTTTTCTATAGGAAGATTAAATAATGAGCGCTTCATCAGTTCCGGATCATTGGGCAACATCCGGTAGTGAAAAACAGGCGGTTTCCTGTAGCGACCCTTTTGAAATTCCTTCCATGCCCTGTCGGCATTTACAGGCGAAACGAGCAATAAAAAGTGGATCTGGTTGTCGATATCCACCAACTGCTTGTCGATCTGCCAGGTTTCAGGGCTGACTCCTCTTCGCGCCAGACTCTGGAATCCGGACAGTTTATGGGTACCCTGAACTTTTATAAAATCGTAGACCGATTTTCTGAAGACCTCTCCGAAACCGGCGTACAATTGTCTTTCCAACACAGGGTAAATCTGTCCTGTTTCCCGGCTTATGTAGAAAGGCTTCACCTTCAGCCCCAAAAGAAGGCATTCCAGTCGTTTGAGCTCTTTCTTATGTAATAAGGGGTCTAGATGGTCCGGGCAGCGGTTGTCGGTAACACTTAATGTAATTTCAGGAGCCAGGCCCGACAGGTTGATCTTTCTTACGCTTTCCGTTATGGAACGAATGGACTGAGGCAATTGGTTTGCCGGACCGAACAGGTCAAAGCCGGCCGTATGCGTTTCAGGAAGATCAGCCATCTCTCCACGCCATACTTCCATTAATAAAAAGGCTCCGTACTCGTCAGCGAGAATCCGGACGATTTTCAGGACCATTAAGCGGCAGGCAGGATAAAGCTTTTCCGGGCATACCAGGTAAGAGGCTTCATTCCTGACCAAATTTTCAATCACCTCATCCCGATCCTCCCCGGGCGTCCTGTAAACCAACAAAAACGGAAGCTTCCGCTCAATATAAAGCCTTCCCGAAGCTCCAACGGGAATGTCGATCGCTGAATTATTCTCCAGATCTTTGATAATAGCCCCCAACCGGCATGTATCAACTGTTCCTGTTATCATCCTCGTTCTGTTTGATCCATATATCCCGTTATATGATGAAAAATTATCGTCCCGGCAGGAAGAAGGCAGGATTCGGGAACCGTTTCCTTCCAATATTTTCTGCTTCCCGGAGTACTCCCGAAATCGTCGAGAGAAATGCCCTTCTCAGCTCATGCAACTGACAGACGTCAACCGCACCGGTCCACTCGTCCATAAAAAATTTCTTTACCTCTATGGCCAATACGCAGCTCCGGTCAGGATAGTTTTCGTGGATCCATCGCGAAAGATATCCTCCCTGAAATTTTATATTCTCCCGTACATCCAGTTTTCTTCCGAAATAATCATGCCGTTCAAGCCCGTCACGGAACGCATCGACGACAGGAGCCCATAAATTCCGGTTCAGAGAGCCGGTCCCGATATTAATCTCCGGATTCAACGCAGGATCTGCCTGAACGCCGTCCATGCCGCGTCTGTGATTATAAGAATGAAAATCATATACGATCAGATAACCGGATGATTGGATGAAACCGTTCAGAAAAAGACCGAGTTGCTTATAAAAATAATCATAATCTTTCAGCCTGTTATCGAGCATCGGCTGAGACACCTCTTTTTTCCATACGTCAAGCCCCCAGGCCTGTTCCGGTGTCCGGTACAAGGCTTCCTCCCTTGAACGGTTAAGATCAGTCTGAAAACGGGAGGTATGAACGATGAGATAGTTATGCGCTGTCTTCGCCAGAAATCCGGTAAACGGATCTTCCTCCCTTAAACGGGTAAACTCATCGATCGCAAAATACTGCTCCACCTCATGCTCCGCCTCATGTCCGTTATGAATCGCCATGGCCAAAAGCGGCTGCCTGTCTTGTCTAATATCGTATTCAGTCCTTATCATAACCACTATAACCGGAAATGGATGTGAAATATTGTCTCATACGATCTGCTTTCGTCATTTTTCGTTGTGGACACTCAGAAACAAAAGACTGCGTTAATCCTGTTTTAATCAAAAGTTCTGATTCGGTCTCAGCAAGCCGAACCAGTGCTTTTTTTGAAACGGGTTTATAAAACAAAACGGTATTCATAGTATAAATCAAGGTCCGATCCTCGTATATTGACGGAAAAATTTATACTATTGTTATTGACAAACGGATCCCCATCTGATGAATAACTTAACGAACAATACCAGACTAAAAGAATTAAACCTCTTTAAACAGTTTAAAGAAGGCCAAACGGGGGTTTTTGATTATTTCTTTGAAAGGTATTACCAGGGCTTATGCGTGTATGCTTTCAAATTGGTCGGATCAGAACCAGCTTCAAAAGACATCGTTCAGGACTTTTTTCTTCGCTTTTGGGAAAACCGGAAAATTATTGAAATTCAAAGCAGTATTAAATCCTACTTCATTCAGGCCGTCCATAACCGTTGTATGGACTACCTCTCTTTTCACCATGTCCGGGCTGCATACCGTCAAAATAAGCTTTTATTCCGCAGCGAGGATGATCTGTTGGAATATCCCCTGCTCGACTTTGAACTGAAACGACAGATCGATTCAGAGATCAGCCGGCTATCCGAAGATATCAGGGCAACTTTTATTCTGAATCGCTTTGAAGGACTGAGTTATCAACAAATAGCCAATCAGGAAAACATTTCGGTCAAAACAGTGGAATACAGGATCAGTAAAGCCTTAAACAGCCTCCGAAAAGCACTCGACGATTATTTGTACTTCATTATTCTATAAAAAAAATGCGTTTCGCATTAGGGTATCCGGGTCTTGACCCGTCTTGTTATAAATGGCTGAAATAAGCGGAGACAAAGGCGCAAATGAAAACGACATGCTGCTTTGTAATAAGTATGACAATCGTTTTCAGCAACCTGGAGTCTCATACGCCCATTAAGAAGCAAATTACGATACAGGATGAATAATGACAGCGGCATACCGGAATATGTTTTTGATGACCTGCTCGGCAATGCCGGCGGAGAGCAAAAAAGACGAACCGAAATCTGGTTGATGCGACCAGAAAATAAACTTGCATATGATCAGTTAAAAAGGATCGCCAGCTTATCGGGTGACCTAAGATTATTTGAAAAATTTGATCTTCACGAGGGAAAAGTTGCCATCTGCAAAAAAATGAGCAAAGGCAGGCGGATTAAGCTGATACAGGGCATACAGAAAGTTGCTGCACTGCTCCTTCTGCCCGTGTTAATCTATGCGGTCTGGTCATTTCGTCAGAATATGGTATTGAAACATGAAAAGGCGACTGTTGCAATCACCCGGGAAATCAAAACCCAACCCGGCATCAGATCATCCTTTATGCTGCCCGATGGCAGCAAGGTTTGGCTGAATTCGGCCAGCACCATCCGGTTTCCATCTGCTTTCACAGGCCGCAGCCGCGCGATAGAACTGGAAGGGGAAGCCTATTTTGAAGTAGCCCATAATAAAACGAGACCTTTCATTGTAAAGGCAGGACCGCTCGATGTAATGGCACTGGGAACTGCTTTCAACCTCTGCGCTTATCGTGACGACAATGAAATTTTAACAACACTGGCAGAAGGAAAAGTGAAGGTTACCACCAATCAGGCTAAAAAGGAACAATACATTCTTGAACCTGAGGAACAGTTGAACTTCGGGAAATACACATTCAAAGCGAGTCAGGACCAGGTCAATGTTTATAATGAAATTGCCTGGAAGGATGGAAAACTCATCTTTAACGAGACACCATTTCAGGAAGTTGTAAAAAAACTGGGCCGGTGGTTTAATACCGATATTAAGCTGGCCGACGAGTCGATGGCCAACTACCGGTATACCGCTACATTCACCAATGAAAATCTGGCGCAGGTCATGGAACTGCTCACCTACTCCGCGCCGATCGAATTTACGGTGACCGACCGAACGATCCAACACGATAAAGGATTCAGTCCCAAGCAGATCATTATCCGTGTAAAACCGGGTTTAAAGCAGGAATTAAATCAAAAAAATAAAATGCCTATGAAGCAATAAAAACAGGGCAGTTGGGGAACTGCCCTGAAAGTTGACCGCCGAAGCGGTACGTTTTTTAAATTTTAATCTAAAAACATTCAAACTTATGAAAAAATTTTGTAAACATCCCAAGGATGACACTTTTTATCGTCCGTGGGTTAAATTTTTGATTACCATGAAACTAACGGCCATCTTTTTATTATGCCTCGTCATTCAGTCATTCGCACTGAAAACCTACTCCCAGAAAACATTGATGAACCTGAAACTGGAAAATGCGACAGTGAAGGAAGTTTTAAAACAGATAGAGGACAAAAGCGATTTTTATTTCCTTTATAACGGGGATCTGATTGACGTAAACCGGAGGGTAAGTCTTGACGCTTCAGGGAAAGATGTGCAGCAGGTCCTCGCAGAACTATTTGCAGATCAGCCCGTAAGTTTTAGAATTGTTGACCGGCAAATCGTCCTCTCCCCCGGTTCATTCAGCACGAGTCCGAATACTTCAGTTCAACCCAGGGAAGGTAAAGTAAGCGGGACCGTCACCAATGCATCGGGAGAAGGTATTCCGGGGGCTACTATCGTAGTCAAAGGATCATCAAGTGGCACCATCTCTGATTTCAGCGGTAATTACACTTTAACGAATGTCCCGTCTTCAGGAACGCTCGTATTTTCTTTCGTTGGAATGAAAACCCAGGAAATTGCCCTTACCGGACAATCGGTAGTCGATGTAGTAATGGAAGAAGACGCCATCGGAATTGAAGAAGTTGTAGCCATTGGTTACGGCGTCGTAAAGAGAAGGGATCTGACCGGCTCGGTATCATCGGTAAAGGCGGAGGAAATCGCAAAAACTGCTTCCAATAATGCGATGCAAGCGATGCAGGCAAGGGTTCCGGGGCTGGATGTACTACAGAATAATGGTCAGGCAGGGGCCGGTATCAGTATTACGTTAAGAGGAAACCGGTCTATATCAGCAGACAATAGTCCCCTGATCCTGGTCGATGGAATTGAATATGGATCAACTCTCGACATTAATCCTTCGGACATTGAATCGATGGAGGTGCTTAAAGATGCTTCTTCCACGGCAATCTACGGCACCAGGGGCGCAAACGGCGTTATCATGATTTCGACAAAAAGGGGTAAAGCCGGAGCAACGAAAGTTAGCCTGAACGCTTATATGTCATCCAATACACCTACCCATGTTCCGCAGGTCATGTATGGCGATAAGGAAGTCCAACGTTTAATCGACAAGGCCAACTATGCTGCAGACGCAGCTTCAAAGAACTGGGGCAGCAGTGACCTTTCCGTTGAAGAGGTCCTGACTGAAAGTCTGGAAGACTTCACCGAACTTGAAATATACCAGGATGGCTCATACACCGACTGGGCCGATATCATTCTTCAACACGGCCTGACGAAAAATTACGAGGTGGCGGTATCCGGAGGAAACGAAAAAACAAATTTCAGTCTGTCGCTGGGAACGATGCATGAGGAAGGTCTGCTTGACGACGACAAGATGGACCGCTATAATCTCCGGACAAATATCGATCACACGATAAGCGATATGTTCAAAATTGGTACAAGCCTGCTGTTTACCTACAAGGATCACGATGCCCGGAATTCAAGTGTTTTCTCGCAAGCACTTAAGATGACAACCATCACCCATCCCTACACAAAAGATGGCATATTGATCCCAACACCCAATCCACGCTATGCTGCCCATTGTAATCCGTTACTGGATGAAATTGACGGCGCCTACGAAAAGAACATCGAAACCTCCCGCTTCTTCGGGAATGCCTATGTTGAAATCAAACCGGTAAAGAATATCTTCTTCAAGTCGATCTTCGCCCTCGACCGGTCCAACATCCGGACCGGAGTTTACCAGGATTATCAAAGCGTGGCGCGTTATCAGTCGCCCGGCACCAGCTATATCTCCCTGGAATATGAGAATAAGACGGTTTATACCTGGGAAAACACACTGCATTACACAGCCAATTTCGGTGGAAAACACGACCTTGTGGCACTGCTGGGACACAGTATGAACCAGAACGTTTACGAAGAAAGTCTCACTGAAGGCGATGCGGGTAAAGAACACTACTATACCAATTTATTCTACGACCTCTCGAAGATTATCACTGAGACTTCTACCAGCAAATACGTGAAGTCGGCACTCCTGTCCTATTTCGCCCGGGTGAATTATAAATTTGACGAAAAATACCTGTTAACCCTTTCGGCCCGTGCAGACGGATCGTCGACTCTAGCCAAAGGGCACAAGTGGGGTTATTTCCCATCGGCTGCAGCGGGATGGAGAATCAACGAGGAGACTTTCCTCAGCAACGCCGCATGGCTGAATAACCTAAAAATCCGCACTTCATGGGGAATCTCAGGAAATGCAGCAGTTCCGGCATATAACACACTGACAGCATTGAGTGGAAATCCGGTGTACTATTACCTCGATGGGTCAGACATTGCCGGTTATATTCCCAGCACAATGGGAAACAATCGCCTGAAATGGGAAACAACAAATGCCCTTAACTTCGGGCTTGATTTCGGAATATGGGATAACCGGATTTCCGGAACGATCGATTACTTTATCAGTAATACAACTGACCTGCTTTACAGGAAGAGCGCTCCTGCCTCTTCTGTTTATCCGAGCGTACTTGCAAACATCGGTGAAACCAAAGGACACGGTTTAGAAATCGGAGTAAATACAGTCTGCGTCAAATCCCGGGATTTCAACTGGGATATAAACTGGACATACTCTACCTTTAAAGACGAGATCACAAAACTGTCTGAAGGAGTGAACACCAACATCAGCGGACAAACCGGACAGGTTGTCGGTGAGCCGGTTTCGATCTACTATGACTATGAAGCCGACGGATGCTGGAATGTAGGGGAATATGACGAATATCTCGCCGACTGGCAACAAAGGCATTCCGGTGAAACAGCCGGTTATATTTCAGCCTACGGGGCTCCTGGTACTATTAAAATTGTTGACCGCAATGATGACGGGAAACTAAGCGATGAGGACAAAATTATTTATAATCGTTCCCCGAAGCACATCTTCGGGATGAATAATTCGTTCAAATATAAGAATGTGTCTCTCTCAGTACTGGTATATGCCCGCCTGGGCGGCTATATTTCCTATGACATGAACTCCCAGCTCAATTTTGAATCAGCCAACTGGGGCGATCTCGATTACTGGACATTCGAAAACCAATCAGCAAAATTTCCAAATCCGGGGACCACGAGTTCAACTTACGGAAGCTATGGCACTTCTTTAAAGTACGAAAAAGCAGACTATATCAAGATCAAGGATATCATTCTCTCGTATGACCTGCCAAAAAATCTGATCGAAAGGGCCGGCATAGGAAAAATCAGGTTGTATGGATCACTGAAGAATTACTTCACATTCAGCAAGATTGATAATTATGACCCTGAACGTGGCGGCGAGATCTCCTTTCCCCTCGCAAAACAGGCGGTAATCGGTGTCAACATTGAATTCTAACCTTAAAAAATCCACATTCATGAAAAAATTTGCATATATTCTGTTAGCGGCCACCCCTCTTCTTACCGGCATGCTATCCTGCAGCGATTTTCTCGAAGAAGACAACAAAGCCGGGGCAACTGCCGACCTGACCTATTCCACCTCAACCGGCATTGATGGTTTGGTGGCCTCCTGCTACAGCTATACCCGTGCCTGGTATGGAAAGGAAGCCGGTCTTGGATTATCCGAAATGGGCACCGACCTGTTCTATTACGGATACGATAACAAGCAAAAATCGCTCAATTCGTACAACATGACCGCAGAGAGCCTGGACGGCAACAGCAATGATAATGCTTCGCTGGACCACTATTGGGAAGCATTTTATTGTGCTGTCGACGTTTGCAACACTGCGCTGAAATACATTCCCCTGAATACGGTGATCAGCGAATCGGCCCGCAGCCAATATTTCGGAGAAGCCTACTTCCTTCGCGCATTCTACTACCTGCATATGGTGAGCATCTGGGGTCCTATTCCGTACAATACCGAACCCCCGACAACCATAGTCACTGATCCGACAAGGCTTTCGGAAGAAGAAGTCTACAGCAATATTCTGTCCGACCTGGACAAGTCGATCGCGGCCTTTGAGGAAGCAAATTACATGGTAAAGACAGACGGACGAGCCAATTACTGGGCTGCCCGTGCGTTGAAAGCCAGAACACTGCTTTATACTGCCTCATGGCTGGGAAAAAACAGCCTCACCAGCAACGGCGATTATACCGGAAAAGACCTGTATGCACTGGCAAAAACTGAAGCAGAGGCGGTTATCGGAAGCGGAATTGCGTCGTTCTATCAGAACTATGCCGATACCTGGTCGATGAACAATGAAGATATTACCGTCAACAAGGAAGCCATCTGGGGAGTCGCCTACTCATCCGATATTGCCACGAATGTAAATTGCATTCCGAAACGATACAAAACCAATTCTGACGGAGACGCGATGGATTACAATTCGTTGATCACCCGTACCGGATACAGCCGGGGCGGAAGCGCCATGCTGCTAATGTTCGTTTCGATGTGGAATAACGGAGCGAACGATCTGGGGGGTAACGGCAAGGAAACCTTTGTCCGGGTGCTGGGGGAACCAACATCGTACCTCACGAACATCAAAACCCAACAGAGCGTCTACGTTGCCGATAAATATTCGCCTTACGGACGGGGGTTCACCCGTTATCTTCCGTCGGTTTACCTTTGGAAGCTGATGGACAGGAACCGGGCAACCGATCAGCGCCCTGAAGCTACCATACTGGAAGCTTACACCATTGCTTCCGGACTTGAAGGAAGCTCCAAAAATTACCCCAACATCCAGGATACCGCCATTTACTACTGCCCGCTCGATGGGAACTCCGCAGCGGGTATAGCCAAACAGGCCCGGGCAAAGGGACGTTACAGGATTCAGTTCCTTAACAACGGCGACATTCCCGTTTACACATCCTCCGATCCCGCAACAGCCGTTCCCACCGAAGCAGCTAAAGCAAAGTCAGATGTGTACGGTGATACCCGTTACAATTCATACAAGATTGGCGGATGGTGTTCCTTTCCGGGAATTAAGAAATTCCTGGACAATGTGTATAACTCCACTTACCCAACCCATGATATTTCCAGCCGGGATGCCCTTGTGCTTCGGCTGTCAGAAATGTATCTGATCAAAGCCGAAGCGGAGCTGGGTACGGGAAGCGCCGGAGCCGCCCTGGCTACATTGAACGAACTGCGGTCGCAAAGGGCTATTGCAGGGAAGAACAATGCCCTGACCGGTACGGTAACGATCGAAACCATACTCGATGAACGCGCGCTCGAACTTTGCGGCGAACAGCAACGCTGGTTTGATCTGAAACGTACAAAAACGCTTGTGAACCGGGTGAAAGCTTATAATGCCCAGGCTTCGGCAAATATCAGGGACTTCCATTACCTCCGCCCCATTCCGCAAGCACAGCTTGATGCTGTTACCAACCTGAGCACGTCTGTGGGCGAAGGCTTCTGGCAGAACAATGGGTACTGATCCAAAACGATCAGGCCAATTACTGCTTAAATCAATAAATCAGTTATAAAAAGCAATACTCAAAGAAAGGCTGGACATTACCTGTCCAGCTTTTTTCAAACCTTTACCGTTTTCCAGCTACCCCTTGAAAAAAGCCACAGCGTGAACAAGCCAACCGAAGTTTCTGAGATAAATACGGCCCAGAATACTCCCGAATGTTCCCATCCAAACTTGATTGCCAGAACGTAGGACAAAGGGATTTGAATCATCCAGAAAAAAACCAGGTTGATTTTTGTGGGTGTTTTTGTGTCGCCCGCTCCGTTGAAAGCCTGCACCGAAACCATCCACCAGCCATACACGAAAAACGAGAACGAAAGCAGCCGTAACCATTCCGCACCAATCGCAATAACTTCATGGTCATCCGAAAAAATACCCATCAACTGCCTGTTAAAGAAAAAATAGACAAAGGCCACGGCTACCAGAAAGATCATATTATAGGAACCGGTTTTCCAGACAGCCGATTCTGCCCGCTCCGGATTTCCCGCTCCCAGATTCTGCCCCACAAGGGTTGCCGCTGCATTCGACAATCCCCAGGCCGGCATCATGGTAAACATCATGATCCGCAAGGCAATCGTCGAGCCCGCTACGGCTTCACTTCCAACTTCTGAAAGGATTCGCATCACAAAGATCCAGGAAGTCATGGCAACGATCATTTGACCAATCCCCCCAAGTGAAGTGCGGAACAGATTCAACATGACCTTCGCATCCCAGTATATCTGGGATAATTTAACCCGGATGTGCTTTCCTCCTCTAAACAGCAACCAAAGTTGCGTCATTACCCCAATCGCACGGCCGGTATTGGTGGCAATGGCCGCCCCTTCAATTCCCATGGCCGGAATAAAGCCCCAACCGAAAATCAGTATCGGATCCAACACCATATTGATGCCGTTCGCGATCCATAGTACGCGCATCGCAATGGCGGCATCTCCCGCGCCCCGGAATATCGCGTTGATAACAAACAAAAACATGATCACCGCATTTCCGCCAAGCATCCATTGCGTGTAGCGGTAGCCATGCTCTATGGACCATTGATCCGCCCCCATCAGGGTGAGTAATTCCCTGGCAAATAAAATTCCGCCGACAGCAAAAGGAACAGACGCGATCAAGGCAAGAAATATGGACTGAACTGCTGCTTTACCCGCGCCCCCGGTCTTCTTTTCTCCGATTCTTCGCGAAACAGTAGCCATAACCGCAGTGGACAATCCCATAGCGATTGAATATAATAAGAACAAGTACGTTTCAGTAAGCCCCACCGTTGCAACGGCAGAAGCGCCCAACTTACCCACAAAATAAATATCGACCACGGCAAAGGTGGATTCCATGATCAGTTCCAAAATCATGGGTACCGCCAAAAGAAAGATCGCCTTCTTCATACTGATTTGCGTATAATCAGCATCTGTCCCCTGAATGGCATCTTTAAGTTCCAGCCAAAAAGATCTTTTTATCTTTGATATGTCCGGCTTCATTGTAGCTGAATTGTTTTTCTGTTCCTCCATAATCTCGCTTTTTTATACTGACGATTAACGGCAAATAATTGTTCACATCGCTTTCTTATTGCAAAACTAATCAGAGAAATTCAGTCGCATGGTGGGTTAAACCGACAAACTAACGGGTTGATCACGTCAGGAGTTTTTTCCCCTGACACCGGTCCGGCATACCACACCCGCAGTTTTCGAATTTGTTATCTGCAGGCACAGAGCAACAAAAAAAAGGATTCGTTAAAACAAAGCGTTAATTACCGGTCAGTTACCTTCCCGGCGCAAACCCTATTTCAGCACATGATGCGCCAGGACCTTCTGAACATCATAAACATTCACTGACTTGTTGAATTGCTTGGTGATACTTGGTTGTGCTTCACTTGAAATCCATATTTTCAGTTCGGCCTCCAAATCAAAGGTCCCTGCAGTTTCAACGCTAAAGCGGGAAATACTTTTATAGACGATCGATTTATACTCGGTCTTGCTTCCGGTCAAACCTTGTTTATCAATCAGTATCAACCGTTTTGTTGTAAAAATAAAGGTGTCCCGGATGAGTTTAAAACCCAGCTCGATTTCTTCTCCCTCTGTCAAGAGCTGACCATACTGTTTCATTAATTCTTCCTGGCTTACAGCTCCCGCATTGCCAAGAATCGATGAAAATAATCCCATGTTTGTTAAATTTAGTTTTTCTGTTTATCCGGTCTTCCGGTATTGCCCCTCCCTAATTATTCCTTCTTCTTTTATATTTTTTCCAGCTATAATAAATCAAAGCAATGATGATCCAGAAAGGCCATAGTTTGATCAGGAACAGGATGAAATTAACAAATCCAAACCATCCTCTTGAGAGCGAAAGCTTTAACCGTTCAACAAATTTACTCCGGTGCTCCGGTTTAAACGTATAATCCTTTTGTTTGGAAAGATTCAGATCAAGCGTGCTGTAATCGACCTGGTTACTTAAATATTTGAGCCTGCCTGTAGTACTGTCGATTTCTTCTTCCAGTATACGGATCTTTTCCTGGATTTCAAGGATTTCCTTAACGTCTTTTGCCTTTTTAAGCAGTTCGTTATACCGGACCAGGTAGTTTCTTTTTGTATCAAGACGGCTTTCAAGATCTATAAACTGATCCGTTACATCACGTGACTGGATCTCTTTGTAGAGAATCTCACCCTCGCCTGATTCGACATCCGAAATAAAAGCTTCAAACTTGCCGGATGGAATTCGGATCTTCAACTGGTAAGAGGATTCGTAATCGGTATTACTGAAGCTCTCATCGGCAAAATATCCTTCGTGCTTTTTTACCAGTGATTCGATTACGACTTTTGACTGATCCAGATCGGAGACTTGTATACCCATTCTTCCGTCTTTGATGATTTTCTTCGTCACTGCTGTTTTCTCAATAATTTCTTCAGGTGCAGGCGGAACTTCCGAAGCCTGCCTCGTAACGGGAATCATTTCATCCTCCATCTTCTGGTCTGCCATATTATAAGCTCCACCTTCCTGCCGCTGGCATGATCCGGCAAAAAAGATCACAATGATCAGAACGACGATCTTTTGCATAAGTATGAGTTTTTATTCATCTTTCAGGTTTCGTTGGTATTCCTCTGCAATAGCCAGGGCCTGGTCGTAGTCGAGTTCGGAAACAAAGACCTTGACCGCGCCCGCTCCTCCAGGTGCAGCATACCAGGGATTCAATGTACCGATCAGTTCGTCTTTCAAAAAAGAATTGATAGCTGCGTTTTCCAAAAGGCTTTTAACCATTCCGGCCTGCCAGGCAGTCCCAGCAAAAATCTCCACAGGTATACTTTCTTTGTCTGTTTTCATACAGTATGCTATTAGACCATACAATGTGAAAATCACACTGCCTTATTCGACTGAAAAGTTATGGAATTTAAAGCCTATTTCAAACAAAATATTACATAAAAACCAAAACATGCAACTTCGCGGGAAATAATGAGCTGAAAACAGAATAAGTAGCGCCCTTATGTTATTTTTGCTCTTTTTTTAAGAGCAATGGCAAAGATAATTCTGTTTCTGGACCAATATTTTGGTCTGTTTTTGGTCGTGGGAATGATCATGGGCCTGGTTAATCCTGTTTTCAGCGATTCCCTGATGCCGTTTTTGGAGACATTTTTGATGGCCATGCTGTTCCTGGTCTTTTTAAAAACAGACATCACCCATGTGTTTCACAAAATGAAAAACTACAGGCAGGTCATTTTCTTTACCCTAATGTATATGATTGTCATACCTGCCTTGTTTTTCCTTCCGCTCAGTTTGTTCAGTCAAGAACTGGCAATAGGAACGCTGCTCCTCACCGCAATGCCTGCCGGAGCTGCTTCACCGGCATTGACCGATATTGCAAAAGGAAATACGGCCTTATCAGCCAGTATCGTGATTACCACCTCGGTGGTTGCACCGTTTACCGTTCCCCTGTTATTCTGGGGCCTGCGTATTGCGGACCTTTCGTTGAATTACTGGCATGTTTTTAAAGTTCTTGCTATGCTCATCTTTTTGCCTATGGCAGCTTCACAGTTGGCAAAGCGGTACCTTTCAACAGCGATCGCAAAAAGCAGTCATTTATATACTTCCCTAAACGTACTGCTGCTGACAATCATGGTGTATGCGATCATCGGTTCTCAACGTGATATTATTTTAGGTGAGCCTGTAAAGATTTTATGGCAAACCACGTTCCTGTACGTCGTGTTTATCCTCCTTCATTTCATTGGCTATTTTATGGGGTATAAAGAAGACAGGAAAGGCAAGATTGCCACGGCAATCGCTGCTGCCTATATGAACAATGCGATGGCTATCGTGTTGGCGGCTGTATACTTTTCTCCTGCCATTCTGGTTTTAATGGTTCTTTCGGAGATCCCCTGGAGTACCCTTCTGGTCCCATTCCGGAAAATCATGAACCATCCGCCCAAAATACATTCATAAAAACACACGATATCCGGAGTGTTCTACAACATAATATAATACCAGGTTTAAAATCTTATCCTACTTTCGGATGACTAAGTTTAATCCGACCAATCAATTCAATCAGCATGAGAAGCATTTCGGTCATTTCTATTTTTATCTTCCTGGCATTGAATGGAATGACGCAGGAAGCTCAACAGTGGACCAAACAGGAGATCCGTTTTAACAGCAGCAGGGAATATGAAAATCCGATTTATGAGGTAAAGGAATTTAAGGTCAGCTTTATTTCGCCCTCCGGTAGAACAAAAGTTGTGCGGGGATTCTGGGATGGTGGCAAAGACTGGAAAGTTCGCTTTTTACCCGATGAAGCCGGAACATGGAAGTGGACATCTGAATGCTCGGATAAAGGGAACAGCGGACTGCATGCCCAAACCGGATCATTTGTATGCAAACCCTCCGGGAGCAGCGAACTGATTTATCAGAAAGGCGCTGTCAGGCATCAGCCGGGACACTACTACCTGAGTCATGCCGACGGTACCCCGTTTTTCTGGCTGGGCTGTACTGCCTGGAACGGCGCCTTAAAATCGACCGATGAAGAGTGGCAACACTATCTCAACCAGCGAAAAGCCAACCACTACAATGTGATCCAACTGGTGACCACCGAATGGCGGGGCTGCGACAAAAATGCCGAAGGACTGACAGCCATTGAAGGTGGCGGCTATATCCGGGTACACCCCGATTTTTTTAAACGCATCGATCAACGCATCGACGAAGCCAATGCTAAAGGCTTTGTTGTGTCGCCCGTCATTTTGTGGGCGCTCCCCAATGGCCCCGGCCGTCATTTAAGTCCGGGCTATTCCTTACCCCTCGAGGAAGCCGTTTTATTGGCCAAATACATCGTGGCCCGTTATCAGGGCAATCATGTTGTCTGGACGCTTGGCGGAGATGGCCGCTACTATGATGACCAGGAACTCAAATGGAAAGAAATCGGACGCCGGGTATTCAGCGACACCGATCATGCGCCGGTTACCTTGCATCCTCATGGAAGTTCATGGGTCGGCGAGCTGTATGCCGGCGAAGACTGGTACAACCTGATGTCGTATCAATCCTCCCACGACAATGGAGAACGAGTCGTGAACTGGATTAACAAAGGCCCCATGTCGCAGATGTGGAGCAAACTGAAACCCATGCCTTATATCAACATGGAACCCAATTATGAGGAAATTAATTTTAAAATTACCGACAAGGATGTCCGCAACGCTTCCTGCTGGAGCCTGTTTGCAACACCGGTTTCCGGGATCACGTACGGAGCAAACGGCGTCTGGCCCTGGCTGGCCGAAGGCGAAAAGATCCTGAATCACGGTGATAAAGCCGGAGTAACCGGATGGAGGAAGAGTATCGAATTTCCGGGAAGCATCCAAATGGGTTACCTGGCCGGCTTCTTCAAACAACTGGAATGGTGGAACCTATTTCCTGCCAATGACATCCTGGCCGTGCAACCGGGTGAAAAGGCCTTTAATCACTGGGTTTCTGTACTGAAAACACCTGACCATAAAACTATTACTGCTTATATTCCCCAAAAGGCCGATATCGAACTTTTCAATCCCGAAAATCAGACTTATACCGCCCAATGGTTTGATCCAGTCAGCAACAGCTATCAAAGGGCGGCCATTCAAAACAGTCATGGCAGGATCAGGATCACGCAAAATTTCGATCATGATATGCTCATTCTTATAAAAAGAAGCGAGCCATGAATGCTGCAGCTAATTTTTTTTTACATTTTTTTAGAAATTTTAACATGCAAAAAAGCTGATATTTTTATAGAATTGCACACCGTATTGATCGTTGATTACGTGCATCCGGCGAGGCTGAACCAAGCTTGCCTGGCGTAAGCAACCCAAATGAAAAAGACTATTCATTTAAAATTTATGGAGGAAATTTTTTATGTCAGTACGGAAACTAACTAATCCGAAAATTGCCCTGATTTTAGGGTTACTTTTTTTCAATGTCGTCACATCTTTTGCATCAAATGGTGTATTGCTTTACACCCCTTACACCAAAATTTCAGTTTCACCCGGTGAATCAATAGACTATTCCATTGATATCATCAACAACAGTGATCAGCTCTTCGATGAAGAAGTCCGGGTATCCGGCATTCCCGGCAGTTGTACCTACAGTCTGAAATCAGGAGCCTACACCGTGAGTAAAATGGCCGTGCTCTCCAAAGACAAAAGAAGCTTGTCGCTTAAAGTGGAAGTTCCTTTTCAGGTCAACAAAGGCAGTTATAATTTCAGGGTCACAGCGGGGGATTCGGTGACGCTTCCTCTGGTTATTACTGTGACAGAGAAGGGATCGAGCGAAACCGAATTCACAACAGATCAGTCGAACATGCAGGGTAACGCTACGGCCACGTTCTCCTACCGGACCAACCTCAAAAACAGGACTGCTGACAAACAACTTTATGCGCTCATGGCTGATGTTCCAAGAGGATGGGAAATCACCTTTAAGGCCGATTATAAAGCCGTTACTTCGGTCGAAATGGAGCCCAACACAACAAAGGAAATCAACATCGACGTTAAACCATCGGGACAGGTAACTGCCGGAACCTACAAAATCCCGGTCCGAGCCGTAACAAGCTCCACTTCAGCCGATCTGGAACTGGAAGCAGTTGTGACAGGCTCCTACTCGATAGAGCTCACCACACCAACAGGACTGGTCAGCACAAACGTAACGGCAGGAGGTTCGAGAAAACTGCAACTGACTGTACGCAATACCGGTTCATCTGAACTGACGGGTATTGAAATGAAATCGGCAGTACCATCCAAATGGCAGGTCATTTTTGACCCGGTAAAAATAGACAAACTGGCTCCGGGAAATGACGCCACCGTATATGCCACGATTCAGGCTGATAAAAAAGCGATTCCGGGCGATTATGTCGCCAACCTGGAAGCAAAAAATCCGGAAACAACATCCAAAATTGCATTCAGGATTATGGTAAAAACACCCATGATCTGGGGATGGATAGGCGTATTGGTCATCCTCGCAGCTCTTGGTGGCGTATTTTTCCTGTTTCGAAAATTTGGGAGGAGATAAATCATGACCGGACATACAATCGAACTGGTTGATCTGACAAAAAAATACAGATCATTCACAGCCGTCGACCATATCAACCTCACAGTCCGGAAAGGTGAAATCTTTGGTCTCCTCGGTCCGAATGGCGCGGGGAAATCAACCACGATCCTGATGATGCTGGGACTGACTGAGCCAACAACAGGATCGGCCAAAGTATGTGGCATTGATCCTACCCGTCATCCCATTGAAGTAAAGCAAAGAGTTGGCTATCTGCCTGAGGATGTCGGATTCTACGACGACCGCAGCGGCATTGAAAACCTCGTCTATACGGGCATGCTGAACAATATTCCGGAAACTGAAGCCAAAACAAAGGCCCTCGGCTTGCTCAAACGGGTCGGACTGGATGAAGAAGCGTGGACAAAAAAGGCCGGTAAATATTCCCGTGGTATGCGCCAACGGCTGGGACTTGCCGATGTCCTGATCAAGACCCCGGAAGTGATCATCCTCGATGAACCAACTTCAGGTATCGATCCGCAGGGAGTCCGGGCGTTTCTGGAACTGATCGTCGAATTGCGGGATGAACAGGGACTGACAGTCCTGTTCTCGTCACATAATCTGCACCAGGTGCAGCAGGTTTGTGACCGTATTGGCATTTTCGTTGCAGGAAAAATTGTAGCCAAGGGAGATATCACGACGCTTTCAAATCAGCTGTTTGGTCAGGGAGAACATGGACTGGAAGATATTTACAACCATTATTTTGAAGGAGGCATTCAGCATGGGAAGAACACATTCTAAAAGCCAGGTGAAACATCCGTTTTGGGTTATGGTCATGAAGGAAGTATCGGATCATGTGAGCAGTTGGAGGTTTATTATTCTTATCGCGCTCATCGCACTTACCTGCCTGGGATCCATGTACACCTCCCTTGCTCAGTTTGGTAAAGCAACAAAAGGAAGCGAAGCCGAAGGAGCGTTCTTCTTTCTTAAGCTGTTCACAATTTCAGATGGTACTTTGCCTTCATTCACGGTCTTTCTCAGTTTCCTGGGGCCATTGCTGGGCATCAGCCTGGGGTTTGATGCCATTAATTCCGAACACAACCGGGGAACCCTGAGCCGGATGCTGAGCCAGCCGATCTACCGGGATTACATCATCAATGCCAAACTTATGGCCTCATTGATCGTTGTCAGCGCCCTGTTTCTTATTCTTGCCCTGATGGTAATGGGTTCGGGTCTTATCGCAATCGGGATCCCGCCAACGCCGGATGAACTGATGCGCATCATCTTCTTCATTCTGATCAGCATTGTTTACGTGGCATTCTGGTTGAATTTATCCATCTTCTTTTCGGTAAAATTCAGACAGGCAGCAACCTCCGCACTGGCAGGGATTGCCATCTGGCTCTTTTTCAGCATCTTTTACAACATCATCATCGACCTTTTGGCAAAAGGAATGGCTCCAAAAGGAATGTTGTCGGAGCAACAGGTGGTGCTTTACCAAAATTTCATCTTAAACCTGATGCGGTTTAATCCCAGTTTTCTGTTCAGTGAGGCAACCACGACCCTGCTGATGCCATCGGTACGAAGCCTGGGCGCATTGACCATGGAGCAAACACAGGGAGCCCTTCCAACGCCTCTGCCCCTGGGACAAAGCCTGCTGATGGTCTGGCCACAGGTGACCGGACTTGTGGCGGGATCCATTTTATTGTTTGCAATGGGTTACTACTCATTTATGCGCAGAGAAATACGTTCAAGATAACCGGGGGGCCTTTTCGAAAAACGGAAAGGCCTCTTTTTTTAAACTAATTTCCTCTGATTTTGTTTTTTTAAGCAACAGGTACACAATACTTAGCTACACAACGGATGAGAATTCTAATAATCGGAGGAAGCGGCACCATCGGCGAAAAAGTTGCAGAGGCATTGGCACCCCGGCATGAAATCATTGTCGCCTCACGTTCGAATGCTAAATTTCAGGTGGATCTTACATTTGCCCGTTCCATCAGGCATCTCTTTGAAACTATCGGACCTCTTGATGCCTGTATCAGCACAACAGCTTCGGGTGCACTGGATACCTTCAGCAAGCTTACGGAAGAGGAGTTACTGGACAACATGAAGGCAAAGCTTTTCGGTCAAATCAACCTGGTGCTGATTGGCCAGCGTTACCTGAAAGACAACGGGAGCTTCACCTTAACATCAGGGATATTCGCCGACCGGCATGCAAAAGGGGCAACCGGCAGGGCAATTATTAACAGCGCACTCAACAGCTTTGCTGAAACAGCCAGCCTTGAATTACCGAGAAATCAACGTGTTAATATTGTAAGCCCGGGACCCGTTGTGGAATCGATCCAGGATTTTGGCCAGTTTTTCCCGGACATCGTTCCGATACCCATGGAAAAAGTCGTCAACGCCTATGTTGAAAGCGTGGAAGGGACCATAACCGGACAGGTTTTTCGGGTATATGAATAGTTTCATGTAGTCATATTCCATTTTTTTTAGATTTTTTTTGAACATATTTTCTTTTCATAGTTATAAATAACAGGAATTGGCGCCATCTTCCGGAATTAAATTATTTACATAAGCTCGTTTGGTTGTCAAATAAATACGCTTCTGTATTTGCTAATTTGTTAATTTTTAGTACCTTTTCTCTGCAATTTCAGAAAGTTGACGGTGAAACGGGTCACAATAGGAAAGGGATTATTTATTGTGACAAGTTCCATGTGTTTGCTTGATGTCTGTTTCAAAGCCTCTGTTGATCTAAATTAACATTCGCACCTAATAAAATCTTTACGTATGGACTTCCACTACCTAAACGTCAAAAGGTCCCGGGAATTCACCCTTTCGGACGAGAAAGAAGAAAAACAAATACCAGGCAGAAGAAATTTTTTGAAAGCAATGGGGCTTGGCGCGATTGCCTGGGATCCCGTAATCGATTCGCTCAGGTCGCTTTCAAGGGAACCTTTCCTGCTGAAACAAAACAAAGACAAGCTTCAATTCTACAGGGATAACCGGCTTTGCTGGGAATTTTCAGATAAACAGTTCGAAACGGGCTATTCCATTAACTGCAAAAAGAATGATAACTTCTACATTATTCAGGCGGAGAATCTCCTTTACCCGGGCACCTCCGTCCGATTTTCCATGTATATCGAAATCTGTTTCTGTCACAGTAACTGGATGATGGACCTGAAAGTACCCGAGCTGGGCATCAACCAGTCAGTTAACTTTTTGAGCTGGCTGGACGGGAACGTCAGCGCCGACGGAGAAATTGAACGATACGGGGAACTGGTTTCCCTAAACAGCCAGGATGGCATGCGCTGGAATGGCAATATGAACACCTGCCTGGACAGCGACTGGAACCTGAAAATAAGCGGGAAAGAAACGCTGGTTCTGACACTTCACGGCACGGATTACCCGGTCAGCGCAATCCGGTTGTCACTGCCCGGAAGGGAAAGTCCTTCTTTTGTCAATGAAAAGATGCAAGGAGGAAGTCTGATTGAGTTGCCGGAATTCGACGCATGGCCTCAACTGGTGTCGAACCTGAAATTAAATGGCAAGCAGGTCTTTCAGGATTCCGGGAAATTGCCAAAATTAAACATGCGTGTTTCCGACGCCTGTATTCTCTGGGTCAGCGAAAAAAAAGGACAGCTCCGGATCGGCAACCGGAACTTCGGACAAGAAACGTTCCGTTTTAAAAAATACCTCTACTATGCCGAGTACCTCCCTGATGCTTCGCCAAAGGTTTATTTTTCGGCCAGTTTACCGAAAAGCGGACAATGGTTTTCCACCCGATTGGGATCATTTAAATTTGAGCCTTCCGGCAGATTCCCCGATTTTGAAGCTTATGGTGACGCCGATGCCTTGTACGGAGAGGTGATCGAACCATCCCTGAAAGCATTCCAGGCGCATATGTCCAATGGTATTAGCCTGACCTCTGTATTCAGCGACCCGCCCTTGATTCGCATTGAAACCCAGGAACCGGTAAAAAAAGTTTCCACATCGAAGGTTGAAATACAGCAGGAGCCTGTGCGTCCATCCATTGTGAACCAGGCAAAGCTTGACATTCAGTTTAAAAAGATCAGGTTTAGTCCGAAACGGGCGCTGACGATCCGGCTTCTCCGTCCGGAAGATCTGATCCTGCTGGAATTTGAATGCCATAACTTTAACTACACCAACCGGGGCCTGGCGCCTTATCTGGAACTGGACAACAACCGGAAAAATGGCATTATAGTCATTCATTTTACAAGTCAGCATACGCTGGAGGAAGCATTCTTTGAATCAAATCAGATCCCGGGGACCGGAACCAATACCGAAGTCAGGCTTCCTGCCAAACACCTGAGAGCCCGCCGCAGCCGCCTGGTTTATGAGCTTCCGGCAGGCCATGATGGCTTTCCGGTGATTCCCGAAGAACTACTCGACTGGTCAAAATTTAAGCTGGTTGTCCATCCCCGGGCATGGATCAGGCTTCCGCAAATCACCGATATCCGCAAGCCTACATATCGAACCGGCAGGGCACAGGCATCAATGGCTCCGTCGGGCGCCCGCTTCATGGACACCGGATCAAAAGAATATGCCGTTAAGCTGATCCAGTCGTCGAAAATAAAAGGAGATCAGGATATGGTGTATGAACAGGCGCAGATGAGTAAGCTGCTGCAGCCGCAGGAAATGCAAACCCTTCAACCTTCTTTCAATGTGGCCGCCATCAAGGGTGTCAACATGAAAGTGGCCCCGATCCCCGATTTCAATACCTCCATTGAGGCCCCTGCCCTGATGTACATTTCACCCAATCAGGTGAATGATTTTTATCATCTGAAAAGCCTTCAGTTCAGAGACACGGAAGAACAAAAGATTCAACTTAAACCCGTGGTAACGACCCAACTCCGGACATCCGACCCCCTGACGACTACCAAAGGACAGATCGCGGAACTGTGGCATACCGCCCTCGGGGTTCGTCTGCGTGATGGCAAAACCACGCGAACACTGAGTAACTTTAAGACGATCCGCGCGCTCTGGGCCGATGAGGCCAATGAAAAATACGAGGTGCCTGCAAAAATCGGTGAACCGTTTATGGCTTCGCTCGATGCCAGTGACCGCCATATTCTGGTGCATACCACTTCCAATTATTCCATCAGCGGTTATTCGCCAAAGGCGGTTCCGGTCAAAAATCTGATGCTGACCAGCCTAGGCGCTTATCTCGACTGGCATGCTTTCTTTGATGTGCCATCCCCTGCCGATAACTACCTGAATATTATAGAATGGGAACATCTGGCAACCCTGGGGCGCGACCATTATGTCAAGGTCGTGCGCGAAGGCTATCTCTTTCCGTTCGGACACCGCGCAGCCCTGGTTAAGATCACGGAAAGGAAGTTCCACAAACAAACCAGGTCGGCTGTTAACCGTCAGCGGATGTATATTGTAGTGCTGGAAAAGGAAGTTTTATATTCGCGCACCGACCCGCAAAACAAATTTATCAAATTTCCCTTCCAGGCCGTCCGCGTGAACATCAATGCTACACCCGATATTGACAATCCGGTTGACTCGAAGATCATCGACGTGCCTCCGTCCGGCGGAACAATAAAGATGTTGGCAGCCCGCTTTGGGGGAGGAGGAAACACGTCCTACAACTTCTATATTCACGTCGGCAATAAAGGCTTTCCCTTCAATCTGACGGTAACAGACAAGGAAGGCGTTGAACATGCCATCCGGATGTCGCTGGCCTTCCTGGAAAACCGGATCGCACGCGACAAGGCACTGATGCAGCAGATCATTAATAAATACAACCCCAATATCACCTATACGAAAGTGAGTTTCGCCGGACAGGACGTTGCTTATGCTGAAAGCCTCGTAGACGGCGATACGGCCTTCGAATCCGAATGGCTTAATTTCGGGGGACAGATTTACCCAACAACCGGTGAGGCTGATCTGAAATTCCATCCCATCATGCAGCAATCCAGTGTCTTCATCAAACAATTGGACGAAATGACCGGCAGTCGTATAGCCGCATTGATTCAACTTGAAGACGACCAGAATGCCGGGATGGTGTTTGCCACCGTCGAAGGAGCGGTTGTCGATTTCAGCGGCGGCTCCGACAAAGCCGGAGGCTTTCTCTCTCCAAATATGTCCATATCGGCACTGAGCAAGTTGCAGGGTCCCGTGGGCGGTGTGGTCGACGATCTGAAAGCGCTGACCTTTAACCCGGACAAATTCTTTCAGGCACTCGACGAATTCCCGGTTGCCAAAATTTTCGGCGTGATCCGTATTTTTGATCTGTTGCTGGGCGGCCTGGACCTGAGCGGTGACTTTGACAGCCTGATTAATACGATTACACAAGTGAAGAAGGACCTTGAAGATCTCAAAAACCAGATCCTCGTCATGGAGAATCAGGCCAAAGAAACGGCACAGAATCTGGAAGGTCAGATCGATAACCTGAAGCAGCAAATTAAAAACAAGGTTCAGGAACTGCTCGATGCCCTGAACGGGAATGTTCCGAAAATTCCGAACTTTAAGGTCTATGCGACTCCTGAAGCTTTTTATGCCGAATACAAATGGCAGCCGGAATTCAAGAGTAACCCGATCACAGTTATCGAAGACATCCTGCTCGTCCATGTTGCCGATCCCAACAAGGCATTAACCATTACCACTAAATTTGAAAAACCGTTTGACGCGTCCAAACCCGCCACGTTGGACGGATCTGCACGTTTTGAAAAATTCGGCATCGACCTGGTGCCCCTGCTCGAGGTGAATTTCAATTACCTGGAATTCAAAACAGGATCGTCGCAAAAAACGGATGTAAAAGTAGACATCGATACTGAAAACCCGATCAAGTTCAAGGGCGCCCTCAGCTTCGTCAACAGTCTGCAGAACATCATTCCCAGCAGCGGATTTTCAGACGACGGACCTTATATCAAACTGGAACCCACCCAGGTTATTGCAGGATTCAACCTGGCCATACCAAACGTGACAGTCGGAGTCTGCATGATCACCAACATCAGTCTGGGTGCCGACGTCACCCTACCCTTCACAGGAGCGCCTTTGACAATCGGATTCAATTTCTGCACACGCGAAAATCCCTTCCTGCTCACCGTTTCGCTTTACGGCGGCGGCGGCTTTTTCAGAATGGTCACAACCTTAAAAGGCCTGCAGTACATCGAAGCAGCCTTTGAATTCGGAGCAGCCGTATCGCTGAACGTCGGCGTAGCCTCGGGAGGTGTCTCTGTCATGGGCGGATTCTATTTTAAAATGCTGATGACCGAAAAACTGATCAACGGCATCTCGGAAGATATCGTCGAAACCACCCTGACCGGTTACCTCCGTATCAACGGGAACCTGAGCATCCTGGGACTGATCACCGTTTCGCTCGAATTCTACCTGGCATTTACTGCGGTGTTTGTGGGCGACAAGGTTGAAAAACTGGAAGGGATCGCCACCCTCAAGGTCAAAGTTGAAGTGCTGTTCTTCAGCAAGACCGTTTCGGTCACCGTACGCCGCGAACTGAAGGGCGCTGACGCCGACCCGAAATTTGCGGAAATGATCGAAGAGGACGACTGGCAGGAATACTGTCTGGCATTTGCAGGTTAATTAAAAATTAAAAAAACAGGATATGTCACAGGAAATCATATTCACCACCCTGCCATACCGGCGGGAAAACATCGAAGGCAACGACGTGCTGGAAGTTTCAGTTTTTGTATCAGTCAAACTCAGCACGCCCGGTGATACGACACTGGCTCAGTTCGAAGATATATTGAACTGGCCGCAGAAAGTGCTCGATGCCGATTTTAAGTTCCGGCTGAACGACGGCACCGTGCTCGATGCGGTTTTGCAGGAAAATTTAATCGACCCGGAGCTTTACACAAACATCTTCCATCCGGCGATCAAGGTCGATGACTTTAAGGAAGAAGACCTTTCAGCGAAGCGGATCCATTCTTTTCCCACAGCCCATATTCAGAATTTTCTCTTTCAGTCATTCAAAAAGGAAGCTGTTGTTAATCCGAAACAAAAAGTAACACCCGAAAAATTTGTGGACGACAATGATCTGGGTGTCATTTCGCGGGTTAGCCTCGATCTTCAGGCGGTCCGCCGCGCAACAGGTCCCAATCGCGCCATGAAAACCGCTGCTGCACGAATGACAACCTTCCGTGGAGAGCTGGACGAACAAAAACTCACACAACGCATCCGGCAGAATAAATATGTCCGCTTTGAGCAGCAAATGAATCCGAAAGACGATTTTAGCCAGCTTCGTAAGTTTCACGGGGCCGACCGGAAAGAAAGGAAGGTCAAAATCCAGTTGAAGAAACCGACCTTCGAATTTCACGATGTGCTCTCTGTCATTACAAGTTATCCGCAACTGATGCGCAAGCTGGGCATTGTTCTCAACTTCAGCTTTCCCTACAGTTCGTCCATCCCGGCTAAGGGGACAATCCGGATGGTCCCCAATTCACTGCTTTTCAGCGAAGAAGAAACGACCGTCTCCACTCCGGCCACGGTATATGAAATAACCGCCTCCGGGTTCTATATCGGCGATAAGAACAATTCCATCTTCAAACAGGGATTTGTTAAGATTAATACCGACGACTTTACCGTCGTACAGATCGATGCCGACGGCGCTGCCCTGAAAACATCCAATATGGTCGAGAACAAAGTCCACCAGATTGCTCGTTATTATGAGGTTCGTTCTGAACTGGCAATGAGCAAAACGCTTCGAGCAAGGAAAATGGAAGAAACAGACCCGCCCGAAGAGGAAGGTTTGCCTTTTATGAGAAGCGCGGGCATCGCCGTAAACAGGAACGGGATGGCAGAACATCTGGTCTCCAGGATCAACACCAATCTGGAGGTACGCCGGAGTTTTACGGCAGCATCGCCGGTGATGTTCCAGGTGCAGCCAAAGAAGATCACGGCTGTTGACGTTCAGCCAACAGGCGGGGTGTCCGCGGAGGGCATGCAGGTAAAGGCTGTGACGGAACTGAAACTAAAACTGCCGGATCTGGCGCTTTATTCCGACGATGTGATGCAGGGCTACCGCATGGATATAGCCTATGAACCAAATCCGGATCAGTGGTATTCCCTGCACCGCAAACAGGATGAATATACATGGTTTGACGAGCAGCACAATCCGCATCCGGTCGAAGCGATTGAACCCGATGAAGGGTATATTCAACTGGGGATTGCCGAAGATCCGGAAGACCCGGATGACGTATTTGTTTCGGAAACCCTGGCCCGCTGGGAAGGATGGAGCCTGTCGGTCAGAAGGCCCGGCTACGCCATCAACGAGTCGGACGATTACGAGCTGAAGCCGGGCGAAACGGTCAAAAAGGACTTTGTCAACACCGATAAGGCGGTTGAAGCCCGGAAGTACCAGTTCGACAGTGACCTGGATTTCAGGGTTAATGCCCGCTCGAAAGCTGTTCCGGGAAGCCTGCCCAAACTCCGTTTTGGGAAGGATTACCGGGTCAGGATCAGAGGCGTTGACCTGGCCGGGAACAGTGTGCCCCTCGCCAACCAACCCGAATCGCCCGATACGACGATACGAAAAAATATTCGCTACCTGCGTTACGAACCGCTGAGCAGTCCGATCGTATTCATCGGGAATGAGCTCAGGGACGGAGAATTTCTCGAGAGCATAGTCGTACGCTCCAACTTCGACCAGACAGCCGGCGAATATGAGACCAGCCACGCTGTCGGAGGAAAAACCTTCGCAGATTACTCCCTGCGTTATCTGCTCCCGCCAAAAAACAGCCAACAGGTAGCCGAAACACATGGCATGTTTGAAAAAGCCTTTGGCGATCCGCAGAAAGCAAAGGAAATCTACCAGATCATCACCAGCCATGAGGGATTATACGAGCGTGAAGAACGAACAAAGGAAAAGATTTACCAGCCCAGTGAAGTGGAAATCGAATACCTGCCCGATCCAATGGCTGCCGGCGTGGCTTTGTTCCTGGCAGACGGATATGACTATACCCATACCCAGGTGTTTGAGCCGGGCCTGTTTAGCTTCTTCAGCAGCCAAAAGGTCGATCCCGGGAACACCGATTCAGTTCCCCGGCCCGACGATTGGTACCATGCCGGAAATATCCGGATCAGGCTCGAAGAAGGGGAGCAGAAAACCGTCTGGAATCCCTCCGGTCGCCAGCTAACCGTCTATATGCCCAAAGGACTCCGTACCCGCATTCGCTTCAGCACGTTCTGGAGGGAACAGGATTTAAAAGAATTATCGGCTCTCTGGCGAATGATCGTGGAAGATTCACCGGGCAATATGAAAGAGATCAGAGACCTGGCCTTCTCCGGCCGGCACTGGATGGTCAGCCCTTCGCGCGAGATTGAACTGGTACACGCCCTGCAGCAACCGCTGGATGCTCCGGTGATCCGGCATTTGCTGCCTGACCGCGACTTTGGTGAAACAACTGCAGCGATCAACATCCAGATGGGCGTTCACGGTGAAAGTACCGAAAAAGTAGAACTGCAGTCACGCTGGACAGAAAAGCTGGATGACGGTATTTCAGTGAGCATTAAGGAAAAACAGGGGCGGAACAGCATTTCCGAAATCGTGGTAAATTACCAGGATGATGTGATCACCAAGGGGACAGTTCCAACGCCCGAGGCCGTTGTCCGCCCGCAAATACAGAACCTGCAGGCGCTTCCCTATAAAAAATTAAAAATGCGCACACGCGCAGAATTCGACCAGGATCCGCAGCCGGCATCGCTGAAGATGGGAAAGATCTACCAGGCACAGGCAGCTTCCTATCAAAAACTGCAACAGGAGCGCCAGGCAGCTCCTGCGACCATCGTTAACCAGGTTCGCTTTGATGTGAGGGAGCATCAATTCATTCTGATGAAAAACCTGGGCTTAAGGTTTATGCCGCTGATCCAGCAATTCGGGGATACCCGGCACCGTTGGATCGACTATAAACTGGTAGCCGCTTCCCGCTACCGGGAGTACTTCGATAAAATACTGACTGCCAACCCGGCACTGCCCACCACCCGTGAAAGCGAATGGCTGCAGCGGGTTAACATTCCCAGTACGGCCCGGCCAAAGGCCCCGGAGATCGACTACGTCATTCCCACCTTCGAATGGCGAAAAACACAGACAGCCGAAGCTGCCCGCCATCACCGTCTGGGCGGCGGGATCAGGATTTTCCTGAAACGTCCCTGGTACTCCTCGGGCGATGATGAAATGCTGGCCGTTATTTTACCCGACCCAACGACGCATCTGAACGCGCTGTTTGTGGCCTCGACAGGCTATTCCGATTATTACACCAACTGGGGCATTGATCCGCTGCTGTATTCCGTTCAGCCGGAGGGATTCACGCCTAAAGCAACAGATTTCCGGATGAACCCGGTAATCGACGATGATTTACAATATCCGGAACGGGGATCGGCAAAGGCAATGGCTATCGCCTATCCTGTTCACTTCGATGAAGAGCGGCAGGCCTGGTTCTGTGACCTGGCCGTGGACCCGGGACCAATGTATTTCCCCTTCATCCGGCTAAAGCTGGCGCGTTACCAGCCTTACTCCGTCAGGAAAGAAGCAGAAGATGTTTGTTTATCTCCCGTCGTAACGGCCGATTTTATCCAATTGATGCCGGAGCGAAAAACAACAGTCACTTTCAGGAAAGACGACAGCAACTCACGCTTTACGGTAACGGTCGAGGGCGCCATTTACAGTGAACGCCTGGCCAGCTTTGGAAACTTTAGCTTCCTCCGTATCAGCTTTCAGGATAATGAAATTGCCCAGCCCATCTTTGGCTCGGTAACCAATGGCACCAATGATGACGATCTGACCGAAGAAGGCGTTGAAGTTCATAACCTCTCCAGATACGTCCAAAACAACTGGTATACCGTTAGCAAAGAATTCCGATTGCCGAGGAAGTATAAAGATGCACCCTTCCAGATCATCATCGAGGAATATGAGCGGGGACCGAATAAGATCCCCGGGCTGGACGCAGCATACCAGGCTCGTCTTGAACAGTCGGACGAAACCGACCGGTTGATCTACGCCGATGTATTTAATGTGAATGCGCCTGAAAAATAGATTCCCGGATATCTGTTCTTTGCAACAAAATGGACGGTATATCTCAGCCCTTTATGGAATAGAATTCAAAATCATCCCGTATATTCGTGGTTTAATCGCTGCGGGATGAGTCTTGAACAGGAACTGTTAAAGTCAGCTTTCACAGGAAATAAAAAAGCTTTTGAGATACTCTTCAGGAAGTATTACGGGCGTTTGTGCGCCTATGCGGTCAGTTTTGTTTCCCAAAATGAGACTGCCGAAGACCTTGTGACTGAGGTATTTTTAAATCTCTGGGAGAAAAAGGAAACCGTGCAGATCAACGATTCCGTTTCAGCTTACCTGTTCCGGTCGGTCAGGAATTCCTGCCTCAACTACCTGACGCGGGAAAAAAGCCGGAGGTTAATGGTTTCTGAGCATGAGCTTACCCTTCATCAGATAAAAATGGAGTACGCGCTGTCAGAAAATCCGCCGGACCGGCTGATGGATGAGGAGCTCCAAAAGAAGATCAGCGAGGAAATTGAAAAGCTACCGGAACAATGCCGCGAAATTTTTCAGCTCAGCCGGATGGAAGAACTATCCCATAAAGAAATAGCAAAAAAGCTGGGCATCTCAGAAAACACGGTTAAGGTTCAGATCTACAGAGCCTTGATTAAACTCCGCAACGGATTGAAAGACTACCTTCCGGTGCTTTTGTTAAAATTTCCCGACTTTTTTTAGCGTTTGTGTAATACCAACACGTCAATTCTGTGTCGTATGATCACAAAGCAGTCAAATGACACAACAAAATCCGATATCAGAAAAATTAAAACTCACCATCATCAATTTCCTGTCCAAAAACCGGGAGGAATGCGATTCTCTCCTTTTGAAGGAATGGCTCGATGAGCGTGAAGAAAACAGGCGCTTATTCAGGCAGCTTGTCAACCTGTGGGAAACAGACCAACTGGCGATTCGCGAAAAAGATTTCAATCCGGACAGCGCCTGGAAAAGACTGGAGTCGCAAATGAATCGTCAAAAACCGAATATCCTCCGTCTTGCCAGGATCAGCCCGTTTATTCGTTATGCGGCTGTTTTTATCCTGGCCCTTTTACTGGGGGGAACCGGATATCACTTTCTTCAGAAACAAGCTGAGGTAGCAACTGCTGTCGGATTGGTCGAATATACCGCGCCCTACGGATCAAAAACACAATTGAAACTGTTGGACGGATCTCTGGTGTGGCTCAACGCGGGAACAACCCTGACCTATAACCAGGGGTTTGGCAGCAAAAACCGAAATATCCGCCTAAGCGGCGAGGCCTATTTTGAAGTCGCCAAAAATGCGGAGCTGCCTTTTACCGTTCAGGCAAAGGAAATTGTGGTAAAGGCCCTGGGAACAAAATTTAATGTAAAGGCCTACCCCGAAGAGAAAAACATTGAGACAATTTTACTTGAAGGTTCGGTTAAAATCTGGAATGAGCGAGAAGGAGAACAAAAAAATATCCGGATGCATCCGGATCAAAAGGCGCTTTTCAATATTGACCACAATAACTTCTCTCTCTCTGACATTGCAAATACGTCCGAAGTTTCCTGGATCACCGACAATTGGGTGATCAAAAACACGAACATGGACGAACTTGCAAAACTCCTGCAGAGGAGGTATAACCTGAGCTTTATTTTTACTGATGAAAAAATCAAAGATTATGAATTCGGAGGCACCATCAGAAATGAGACCATTGAGCAGATTTTGACAGCAATCACCTATTCAGCCCCGATAAACTATCGCATTATTAATAACCAGGTAACGCTTTCAATCGATACACGGAAATTGAAACAATATAAAGAAATACTAAAATAAAAGGGAGATCTTGCCCGATCTCCCTTTGTGCCAGTTAATTCATGTTACCGTCAAATGTCAGTGAGCCGGTAACATTTTATAAACCTTAACATTCAAATATATGAAAAAAAAGCTTAACCTCTGGTTGCGCAAGAAAAAGCGTAAAACAGGAAAAACTATTCTGATTATGAAATTAACGTTCCTCCTGCTGTTTGCGGGGATGCTTCAGTTATCGGCGAATGTCTATTCTCAGAGTTCAAAACTTTCACTCAATCTCATAAATTGTACAGTGAGAGAAGCGCTTCAGAAAATTGAAGAACAAAGTGAGTTCCGTTTCTTCTACAATGAGAAATTTATTGATTTGAACCGCAAAATATCGGTAAAAGGTGAGAACGAGAAGGTCGAGAACATTCTGAACGAAGTTTTTGCCGGCACAACGATCTCCTATAAGATGATGGCCAACAACTTGATTCTGATTACTCCGAATGAAGAGATTTCTTCTGTCAACACGCAACAGGCAAAAACGATAACCGGGAAGGTAACCGATTCATTCGGTTCTCCCCTCCCAGGTGTGACTGTAGCTGTTAAGGAAACCACTCAGGGAATAATCACCGACGAAAACGGGAATTACAAGCTGTCCGGTATTCCCGATAATGCGATTTTACAGTTTTCATTTGTTGGAATGAGAATGCAGGAAGTTGCCGCCGACGGGAAAACAACTGTCAATGTCACCTTGTCTGAAGAAACATTCGGGATTGAGGAAGTGGTAGCGATTGGTTATGGCACGCAAAAACGGGAACAGCTGACAACGGCAATTGCGAGCATAAAATCCGAGAACTTTGTTAAGGGATCTGTAACAGATGCTTCGCAGCTAATCAGGGGAAAAGTTGCCGGTCTCAGTATTACAACTTCCGACGGGAATCCTGTCAATACTTCACAAATTAACCTGAGGGGTATTACAACCCTACTTTCAAGAACGAGTCCGCTGGTGCTGATCGATGGCGTTCCCGGCACGCTAAATACCGTTGCCCCCGAAGATATTGAATCGATCGATGTTTTAAAGGACGGATCGGCAGCGGCTATTTACGGCACCAGGGGAACCAACGGTGTCATTCTGATCACGACCAGAAAAGTGAATGGCGAAACACCGGCGACACTGGAAATAAACAGTTATTTCACGACACAGCGGATCACCAAAAAACTCGACTTTATGGACGCTGATGAGTACAGGGAGATTGTTTCAAAGGGAAAGCCGGGAGCAACTGATTACGGATACGAGACCAACTGGCTTGACGAAATTCTCCAAACCCCGTTCTCGCAGGTTCACAACATAACCATAAAAGGAGGCAATAACAAAACGACCTATATCGCCAACCTGAACTACCGTGAGTCGGAAGGGATTATCAAAAAATCGGATAACCAAATGATCTTTCCCAGAGTGGAGCTGGCGCACAGCATGTTCGACGGCAAATTGAAAATCGATGCCAACCTGAGCGGATACCAGCAGGAGTATTTTTCGGGATCGGATGGCGGAAGCTTCAATACCAATGTTTACCGTAACGGATTGACTTACAATCCCACCGACCGGCCAAAAGATGATAATGGCAATTGGGTGGAACATGTCGACAAGACAGACTATATGAATCCGTTGTCCCTTCTGGAGGAGACCCATGGGCTAAACCAGAATAACAACTTCCGGACCATGGGAACGGTCACCTACCTGCCACTGGAAGGACTGAACGTCAAACTATTGGTATCAAGAGACTTGTACAACAGTACCCGGGGATATTATGAAACAAAGAGGCATTATTCCACGTTGCATGATGGAAGGAACGGGTATGCTTCACGGGGAACGACCCGCAGTCTGGAAGAACTCCTTGAATTGACCCTTCAATATTCGAAAAATATCGAAAAACATGCCTTTACCGCCCTGGCGGGTTATAGCTGGAGCCAGTATAATTACCAGAATTACTATATGCAGAACTGGGATTTTCCATCAGATTCGTATGATTACAATAATATGGGATCCGGTCTGGCACTGAAACGAGGAGAAGCTGTTCAGTATTCTTATCAAAGTGAGAATAAACTTGTAGGCTACTTTGCCAGAGTTAACTATTCTTTTGACGACAAGTATCTTCTTATGGCCAGTTTACGGCATGAAGGTTCTTCTAAATTCGGAGAAAATCATAAGTGGGGTGACTTCCCCTCCATTTCAGCCGGATGGAATATTCACAAGGAAGGTTTTATGCAGAACCTTAGCGCACTGACAAATCTTAAGCTCAGGGCGGGCTTTGGCATTACGGGAACCGAACCCAGCGATCCTTACATGTCATTAAACCGGATCAATTTCAATACCTATTATTATTACAACGGCGAGTGGATACAAGCCATTAATCCTGCAACCAATGCCAATCCGGACCTGAGATGGGAGAAAAAGGAAGAAACGAATATCGGGCTGGATTTTGGTTTATTGAAAAACCGGATTTCCGGTTCAGTTGATCTTTACAAACGCACCACGAAAGATCTGCTCTTTGATTATCCGGTTTCCACACCACCTTATTTGTACAGTACTCTAAGGGCGAACGCCGCGACGATGGAAAACAAGGGAATTGAGATCCAGATCAACGCCGTCCCGGTACAGACGAAGGATTTCTACTGGACCACCGATGTGAACTATTCCCGCAACAAAAATAAGCTGGTTTCACTGAGCGATAAGAACTTCTCAATTGCCAGCGGCTATTTTGATGAGGGAGATTCGGGAGAGCCCATCCAGCAAAGATTCTCAAGAATTCAGATTGGCAATCCCATTGGCAACTTCTGGGGATTCAAAACAGTTGATATCGACGATACCGGGCATTGGATTATCGAAGGAAAAGACGGGAATCCTAAGCCAATCCTTGACCAGCAGGCCGATGACAAACAGATCCTGGGCAATGGGACCCCGAAATTTTTCCTGAGCTGGAATAATACGCTGACTTATAAAAATTTCGATCTGAACATCACCATGCGCGGAGCCTTCGGCTTCCAGATCATCAACTATCCCAATATGCAGTACGGGGCTCCTGTTATGCTTAACAGGGGAAATATCCTGACTTCATCATACGATAAAATATACGGGAAAGTACCTTTAGCTGATGATCAGTCGCTCAACTTTGTAAGTTACTACGTTGAAGAAGGCGACTATTGGAAAATAGACAACATTACCATTGGTTATAATCTGACCTTAAAAAATACCAGGATTATCAAAAAAGCCAGGGTATATGCCTCAGGATCCAACATGTTTACCTTTACCGGTTATTCAGGAATCGATCCGGAAATCAGCACCAGCTATGAAGGTCGCAGTCTGGTTCCAGGCGTTGACAGTAAGAACAGATATCCTGCAACCTCAACTTATACCCTTGGCGTATACCTAACGTTTTAATTACCGACAATTATGAATATAAAAAAGAGAATAAAAACAGCTTTATTGATCCCGGTTCTTGCGGCAGTTATGGCGGGATGCAATAACAACTTAACCGAAGTTACGTACAGTGATTTGCCTGCGGATACTTATGCTTATACTGATGCCGCAAGTGCAATGGGAATCGTCTATGCTAATATCCGCAGTAATTTTTCCCACACCGACTGGTGGATTGTTCAGGAAACCTCCTCCGATGAGATGTGCCATCCCGCAAATGCATCGGGCTGGGATGACGGCGGCATCTATAAACGTATGCATTTGCATACCTGGAATTCTGAAAACCCGCAGATGAATAACATGTGGAATCACTTTTATCCAGGAATCTTAAATGCCAACCGGATTATCGGGCAACTTGAATCGGGAGCAATACCTCCAAACATTGGTTCCAAAGAGGCGCTGGTATCGGAAATGAAAGTGGCCCGTGCATTTTTTTACTGGTTTTTGCTCGACAACTTTGGAGATGTACCATTGGACACTTCATCAACCGCTGCCCAGCTTCTGCCCAAAACCCCGCGCGGGGAGATCTATCAGTTTATCGTGAATGAAATTACAGAAGCTCTTCCAAACCTGAGTGAAAATAATGACAAAGCGATGTATGGCAGGTTCAATAAATGGGCGGCCAAAGCGTTACTGGCCAATGTATACCTGAATGCGGAAGTGTATGGGGCCGGTGCCAAATGGTCTGATTGTCTTACCCAATGTAATGACATTATTGCCAGCAATAAATATTCGCTGGAACCCAGTTACAAGGATATCTTTAAAACAGCAAATGAGAACTCACCCGAAATTATCTTTGCCGTACCTTTCGACGAAAAAGTAGGCGGAGGATTCTTCCCCGAAATGTTTTCCTGGAACGGGTCGTTCAAAGAAAAATCCAATATGCAGGCGACACCCTGGGGTTTCGGAGCTGTGATGGCCGTCCCGCAGTTCATCGACACTTACGATCCTGCCGATCAGCGTCTGGCTGATTCCTGGCTGATGGGCACACAGTATAAACTCAATGGAGAGGTGATCAAAGCCAGTGATGGCACGCCTTTTACCCTCACAAAAGATTTACCTGACGGATTGTACACCAACGAAAAAGAGGGCTTTCGGATGAATAAATTCGAAGTGAAAGTCGGCGCTTTCAGTAATTTGAGTAACGACTTTCCGTTCTTCCGTTATGCTCAGGTGTTACTGATGAAAGCGGAGTGTTTGCTACGAGACAATAAAGCGGCAGAAGCGGCAATTCTGGTTACAGAGGTCCGTGAGCGGGCTTTTAAAAATAATCCGGCAAAAGCCGCTGTCACAGGGAATGCTTTGCTGCAAAACACCAGGTACCAGTACGGTTATATCGAAAATTACGCGATCGTCGATACCGGCAATAATACTCCAGTTCAATACGGAGGATTTCTTGACGAGTTGGGCTGGGAATTTGCCTGGGAAGGTCATCGCCGCAGGGATAACATCAGGTTTGGCACCTTCACGACCAAAAGCTGGTTGTCACATAAGCCCAACGGCGATTATCGCACCGTTTTTCCTCTTCCCCAGTCAGCCGTAAACGCCAATACACAACTGATTCAGAACTCTGATTATGAATAATTGAATAACCGTGACTGCTTCATCCTCAATTTGATGAGGCAGTCACGGTTTCGACTTTATAACAGCTAATTGCAAATACTTTTTAATCATCATGAAAAAAATCTCAATTGCCATCTTCGTGTGTCTGGGGATCATATCGCCGGAACCGTTAAAAGCGCAACATGACCTCCTGAAAATGGAGTCGGTAAACTTCTCTCAGGTCGAAATCCAGGATAATTTCTGGAAGCCCGTTATGAACAAGGTTACCAATGTAACCATACCGGTCTGCATTGAACAGACGGAAGTGAAGACGCCAAGGATCAGAAATTTTGAAAAAGTAGCAGCAAAGAAAGGTGAAAAACACGAGGGGATCTATTTTGACGATTCCGATGTGTATAAGGCGCTGGAAGCTATTGCCTATTCGCTAAAAAACCAGCCGGACCCCGTTCTTGAGAAGAAAGCGGATGAGTGGATCGGGAAAATCGCTGCAGCCCAATTGCCTGACGGGTACCTAAATACCTATTACACCCTGACCGGCCTCGACAAACGATGGACGGATATGGAAAAACATGAGGATTATTGCATTGGTCATCTGATTGAAGCGGCTGTTGCCTACTACAATACCACCGGCAAGCGACAACTGCTGGATGTGGCCATACGTGCCGCCGACCACATTGATCAGACCTTACGTCAAAAAAATATTCCCTGGGTCTCGGGTCATCAGGAAATAGAACTTGCATTGGTCAAGCTTTACCAGACTACGGGAAATAAAAAATACCTCGGGCTTGCCGATTGGTATCTTCAGCAACGCGGACACGGGCATGGGAAAGGTGTTATCTGGGACCAATGGAAATCTCTGGAGTATTGTCAGGATGACCTGCCGGTAAAGGAACAAAAGGAGATCACAGGCCACGCCGTGCGTGCCATGTATCTGTACACCGGAGCCGCTGACGTTGGTGTCGCCATGAACGACAACGGTTATATGGATGCAATGAAAACGGTATGGGAAGACGTCGTTTACCGCAACATGTATATAACCGGCGGAATTGGTTCATCGGGGAAGAATGAAGGTTTTTCAGTTGATTATGATCTGCCTAACGAAGAAGCGTATTGCGAGACCTGCGCATCGGTGGGTATGGTCTTTTGGAATCAACGCATGAATTTGTTAACCGGCGATGCCAAATATATTGACGTACTGGAGCGTAGCCTGTATAACGGCGCCCTGGATGGCCTTTCACTCTCGGGCGATCGCTTTTTTTACGGCAATCCGCTTGCTTCCTCCGGCAATTATTCACGAAGCGAATGGTTTGGATGTGCCTGCTGTCCTTCCAACATCGCCCGCCTTGCCGAATCGGTCGGCAATTACATTTATGCCAAAACCAACGATGCTGTTTGGATAAATCTATTTGTTGGCAGTACCGTATCCGTGCCGCTGCAAAAAAAGGATGTAAAAATTACCCAAACAACAAACTATCCCTGGAATGGAAATGTGCAAATCGCGGTGAATCCGGCAAAGCAGACAAAATTCGGATTGTATATCCGTATTCCGGGATGGGTTCAAAACCAGCCTGTTCCCGGAGACACTTATAGCTTTACCGATACCGACAACACGACCTTCACACTGGCAGTGAACGGCAAAACAGAAAACATCAAACTGGTGAACGGGTATGTCCTTATTAACCGGGACTGGAAAAAAGGCGATCAGGTCGATATCAGTTTCCCCATGCCGGTGCGAAGAGTGAAAGCGATCGACAAGGTAAAGGAAAACATCAACGCCGTCGCCCTGCAAAGAGGTCCGCTGGTGTACTGTTTCGAGCATCCGGACAATGGTGTACAAAACATGAATCTGGTTTTGGCAGATCAGGTCAAAATGAATGCGGAATTCGATCCGGATTTACTTGAAGGGGTCGTTGTACTGAAAGGGAATGCACCCGTTATAACCGTATCGTCCGATGGACTGAACGTATCGGCGGAAACAAAACCGGTCACCGCGATCCCCTATTATACCTGGGCAAACAGGGGCGAAGGTCCCATGAAAGTCTGGGTCCCCCGAAAAATACAGCAGCTCAAAATCAATCCGTAAAAGGTTTGACAGCCATGAAAAATCCGCCTCCACATATCCGGAATAAGAAAAAGCTTATCTTTAAAGCAGTTGCCATACTGCTGCCTTTCATAGGTCTGTCGTTAACGGAAGGCGGTTTGCGGGTTTTTCGATATGGCCATAATCTGGATTTATTTGTAGAGGACAAGGGTAACACCGATTATCTGGTGATGAACCAGTATGCCTCGAAACGTTACTTTACGGAACAGGAGAATGCGACCATCGGGACGTTCGAACCGTTCAGAAAGGAAAAACTACCTGGTTCCCTCCGGATTTTTGTATTGGGAGAATCGACCACCCTGGGATATCCTTATATGTACAACGCTTCGTTTCACCGGTGGTTACACTACCGGCTGATGAACACGTTCCCCGGCAGGGAGTTTGAGATCATCAACCTTTCCCTGACAGCAGTGAATTCATGGACGGTTCTGGGATTTGCAAAAGAGCTTGTCGATTATGAGCCCGACGCGGTCCTGATGTACTGCGGACAGAATGAATACTATGGTACGCTTGGCGTAGGATCAAGCTCCAGACTGGGCACCAGTCGCCTCGTGGTACAAAGCCTGTTGCATTTACGTTCATTCAGGCTGGTTCAGTTAACGGGAAATACCTTGCAGCGGATCAGAAGTTTTTTGAATGGCAAACCGGCTGAACCGCGCGGAACCTTAATGAAACGGATGGCAGCAAGACAGGAAATACCTTTCGGTTCTTCCGCTTATCATCATGGCATCCGGCAGTTCGGCAAAAATGTGGAAGCCATTTGTATGATTCTGTCAAAGCGGAACATTCCGCTGTTCGTCAGTAATCTTGTGAGCAATGAAAAGGATTTGAAACCATTTACCAACGCTGAAGACGATACTGCCGGTTCTGCGCTCCATCATTTTCTGAAAGCCGAAGCCGCGTATAGGAAAGGCAATTTCACGAGTGCCAAAAAACAATATGTGCGGGCAAAAGATCTCGACCTGCTTCGATTCAGGGCGCCGGAAGCTTTAAATCAGATCATTGCGGGCTTACCGGAAAGATTTCCATCCGTTCACCTGGTCGATGCCAAAAAACTGTTCGAAGCCCATTCGCCTCACGGGATCATTGGCCGGGAAACCATTCTGGAACACGTCCATCCGAACCTTTTCGGATACGGCTTACTATCTGAAGCGTTTTACCAGGCCCTTAAGCAGCACCAGGTGATCGCTCCAAAAGAGGAGTTTGAAATTTCACTGCAGCAACTCCGGAAGGAAATGCCAATCACCCGTGTCGATTCTCTTAAAGGAAACTATGAGATCATGATCTTAAGGGAAAACTGGCCCTTCGATGAAAGAAAGACCTTTGATCCCGGTAAGCTGAAGTCATATGAAGAAAAGCTGGCGATGGCTCTCCTCGGCGGACAAATAAGCTGGAATGATGCCATACAACATCAAATGAATTATTTTTTGAATAAAAATGATCAGCGCAATGCCGCAAAAGTTGCGGAAGCCGCGGCATTACAATATCCCAACGATGTAATTTTTCTTCAGTATGCCGGTAAGTTTTGCATGAATCTTCGAAATCCGGACAAAGCCAGAATATACTTCCGAAGAGCTTTATCGCTCGACAAAAACAACAAGACGACGATTGACATGCTTAATCAGGCAAACGCATTTTCGGTCAACCTCCCTTAATTCATTCAGATGACCGGAATGACCCAAAACAGAAAGAAAGACAGCACGTTCGGATTAATTGCCGGATCGGTCTGCCTCGCCTTTGTATTGTACCGTTACATCGATTCAAACGTTCTGAATTACCTGTTCGCCATCATCGGGTCGCTTTTTATAATCCTGGCAGTGACCATCCCGGCATGGCTTCGCCCGTTCCGTATCTTCATGACAGTAACCGGTCATTATCTTGGCATTGTAAATACCTTTATGCTGTTGACGGTGATCTTTACCTTGGTCGTTATTCCAACCGGTTACCTGTTAAGGCTGTCCGGAATGGATAGATTGCAAAGGAAACGACTGACAAAAGTTAAATCTTACTGGACGGATAAATCTGAGAAAGAAAGAAGCGCTATGAAACGAGCCAGGAACGGTAAACCTTATAATCACATGAAAAATCAATTTTAATTTAAGGGCATGAACATCTTAAAGGAATTCGCCACATTCCTGTGGCAGGAAAAGAAATACTGGCTCTGGCCGCTCATGATCGTACTGTTTCTTTTTGGTACAACGATGGTATTTACAGAAGGTTCGGCATTGGCTCCTTTCATTTATTCTTTGTTTTAACATGTATATCCTGGGTATCTCCGCATTTTATCATGACGCTGCAGCCTGCCTGTTGAAGGATGAACTGATTCTGTCTGCGGCACAGGAGGAACGGTTCTCCCGGCTTAAAAACGATGCCCGATTTCCCACACATGCCATCGCATATTGCCTACGCGAAGCGAAGATCAGGCTTTCGGAGGTTGATTACGTCGTTTTTTACGAAAAGCCTTTTTTGAAGTTTGAGCGGATCATTGAAACTTACCTTTCCTTCGTTCCCAAGGGCCTGTTCTCTTTTGTGAAGTCAATGCCTTTGTGGCTCAGGGAAAAGTTATTTCAAAAAAATATCCTGATAAAAAATCTTGAAGAAATTGATCCGTACTGGCGATATAACGGCGACAATTTATTATTTGCAGAACATCATCAATCGCATGCGGCATCTGCATTTTACCCTTCTCCGTTTCGCGAGGCGCTTATCCTGACTCTGGATGGCGTTGGCGAATGGAGAACGGCAACTGTTGGCCGGGGGTCGGACGGTCAGATCACCTTTCTGAAAGAGATCCGGTTTCCGCATTCCGTCGGACTGCTTTATTCGGCTTTCACCTATTACCTCGGATTTAAAGTCAATTGCGATGAATACAAAGTAATGGGACTTGCTCCATACGGGAAGCCGGATTTTGCAGATACGATATACAAGTACCTGATCGACGTGAAAGATGATGGCTCCTTCAGGATGAATATGGATTATTTTGGCTTCGGAAATGGTTTAAGAATGACTAACCGCCGGTTTCATCGGCTTTTTGGAGCAGAGCCCCGCCAAAAGGGAACTGAATTAACTTCCTTTCACATGGACGTCGCCTGTTCCATTCAAAAAGTCACGGAAGAGATCATGCTCCGGATCGTCAATAATCTGCACAAGATCTATGGCGGTGAAAATTTATGCCTGGCCGGAGGAGTGGCGCTGAATTGCGTAGCCAACGGAAAGATCCTCCGGCACGGCCCGTTTAAAAATATATGGATACCGCCTGCGGCGGGCGACGCAGGCGGTGCATTGGGTGCGGCTTATGCCGTTTACTACGAACATTTAAGTCAGCAGCGGCACCTAAACCTTCCAGGTGCAGACCAAATGCAGAATGCGCTTCTGGGACCATCGTACGGTGAAACGGAGATCGAAGTGGTTCTTAAAGCAAACGGACTGAATTTTTACCGGCTCGACGATGAACTATATTTCCGTAAAATTGCAGGAAAAATTGCGGAAGGGAAAGTAATCGGCTGGTTCGACGGTCGCATGGAATTTGGACCGCGCGCCCTGGGAGCGCGCAGCATTCTCGGAGATGCGAGGAACCCGGCCATGCAAACGAACCTGAACATGAAAATTAAGTTCAGGGAATCGTTTCGCCCTTTTGCGCCCGTGCTTCTTGAAGAATTTGTATCCGAATATTTTGATATCCCGGTCCCAAGTCCATACATGCTTTTGGTTGGAAATTTAAAAGACAAATACCGTTTGTCCCTTGCTGCAGAACACGAGACGGCGGCGGGGCTTGATTTGCTGAAACAGATTCGCTCAACGGTACCGGCAATTACCCATGTTGACTATACGTCGCGGATACAAACGGTGAATGCCGCGAACAACGGAAAATTCTATCAACTTCTATGTGCTTTTCATCAGCTTACCGGTTGTCCAATGATCATTAACACCTCCTTTAACCGTATGGACGAACCCATTGTATGCACCCCTGAGGATGCCGTTTCCTGTTTTTTGCAATCGGGGATCGACATACTGGCGATTGAAAACTTTATAGTGGAAAAAGAATTGAATAAAAAGCAATTATAAACCAAAATCTAAATATCATGAAAAAATTGATGTTGCTGTTCGGGATTGGCTTGTTGTTTTTGAGTTCCTTTGCAAAGGACAAGCGTAATTCCCATTACATTACCAATCAGGCTCCGCTGGTGGCACAGCCTTATACAGCGTTACCCCTGGGATCCATCAAACCGAAAGGAATGTTGTTAAAAATGCTGGAAACCCAGCGTGACGGATTAACCGGCCAACTGGACAGTATTTACAGTATCGTTTGCGGCAATAACAACGGATGGCTGGGCGGAACAGGCGACGGCTGGGAACGCGGTCCCTACTGGATCGACGGACTGGTGCCGCTGGCCTACATTCTTGACGATGCCAACTTAAAAGCAAAAGCTCAGAAATGGGTTGAATGGAGCATTGCCAATCAGCGGGAAGATGGTTATTTCGGTCCGCATCCGCTACCACAAGGATATGAAAAGATACCGGGCACACAGCAGGATATGCGCGAAGACTGGTGGCCTAAGATGGTGATGCTGAAAGTTTTTCAGCAGTATTATACAGCTACAAAAGATGAACGGGTGATTAAACTGATGACTAATTATTTCAGGTATCAGTTAAAAACACTGCCTGAAAAGAAACTGGGTTTTACAACCTTTTGGGCCGAGCAGCGGGGAGGTGACAACCTGGCGATCGTTTACTGGCTCTATAACATGACAAAAGAAAAATTCTTACTGGACCTGGCCGAAATTATCCATGACCAGACCTTCAATTGGACAGAAATCTACTCCGGCAATGTCATCCGGCGGTTAAACCCGCTGCCCGACCTGCATTGCGTCAATGTGGCACAGGGTTTAAAAGAGCCTGTCATTTACTATCAGCAACATCCCGGGCAAAAATACCTGGATGCCGTCAAAAAAGGGTTGTCGGCTTTGCAGGACTGCCATGGCTTTGTGAATGGCATGTATGGCGGAGATGAAAACCTGCATGGGAATGATGCTACGCAAGGCTCTGAACTCTGCTCCGCAGTGGAGATGATGTATTGTTTTGAGAGTATTTTACCAATAACCGGCGACGTTTATTATGCCGATTATCTCGAAAAAGTGGCTTACAATGTTCTCCCAACGCAAATCACGGATAATTACATGCGCAAACAGTATTTTCAGCAACCAAACCAGGTTATGATTACCGATGTGGAGCGCAATTTTTTCAATGATAAAAATGCGCGGATCGCATTCGGGACAACCAGCGGCTATCCATGCTGTTTAACCAATATGCACCAGGGTTGGCCAAAATTTATCCAAAATCTGTGGTATGCCACTGCCGACAACGGTATTGCTGCATTGGTCTATGGCCCTTCCGAAGTGAGGGCGAAAGTTGCAAATGGCGAACAGGTCACCATCTCTGAAACCACTGCTTATCCTTTTAAGGAAAACATTCAGTTCAAATTTCATTTGGCGAATCAGGTTACTTTTCCATTTCATATGCGTATTCCTGAATGGTGTAAAAATCCGGTTGTAAAAGTAAACGGAGAAACTGTTCTGCCTCAGGTGAAAAACAATATCATGGTAGTCGACCGTAAATGGTCAGAAGGAGACCTGGTCGAACTCGGCCTGCCCATGGAATTCCGTTATAGCTACTGGCATGAAAATTCACTGGGTATTGAACGCGGCCCGCTGGTGTATGCGCTAATGATCGATGAAGAATGGCGGGAGGTGACACAGGAAGGATATGATGATACATTTTGGGAGGTTCTGCCAAAATCTCCCTGGAATTATGCAATTGTAAAAAGTGAGATAGCAGAAAACAAGCTTCAGGCAAAAGTGAAAGATCATGTGGCTGACAACCCCTGGAACCTTGAAAATGCGCCCATCACGGTTACAGCCAAAGCCAGACGAATGCCTATATGGACGATGGATAGGGGTTCAGCAGGGAAAATTCCGTCACCTTCATGGCCCGCACGTGCTGCTGAAAAGCAGGAAGAAGAGATCCGGCTAATCCCGTATGGGTGTACAACACTCAGGATCTCCCAGTTCCCGGTCTGCCAATAAATTAACGATCTGATGAGGAAGATAATGCACGGCATGTCGCGAACTGCCGTGCATTATGTCTGAATCCCCCCTTTTACATATTTGCAGGATGATCTAATTTTGATTTAAACTAAATTAAAATCATTATGGCATCATCTAAAGCAATTAAAACCATTTATTGGGCGTCGACAGGCTTCATTTTTTTATTTGAAGGCGTGATGCCGGCGTTAACCTCGCATACGGAAGTGGCTGTGGAAGGGATCAGGCATTTGGGTTATCCCGATTATTTCCGGGTCATGCTGACCGTGTTTAAAGTAGTCGGAGCACTGGCCTTAATTCTCCCGTTTGTAAAAGGAAATGTAAAGGAATGGGCCTATGCCGGATTCGGGATCGACTTCATCGCAGCTTTTGTCAGTCTTTGGGCAATCGATGGATTTGGCGGACAAACTGTTTTCCCTCTGGTTGTCTTTGCGATCCTGATTACCTCGTATATTTATTATCATAAAATGCTCCGGCTACCGGTATGGAAGAGGGAGACGGCAGCGGAAGAAAAAAGGGTAGCATAAAAAAATCACGTCTTCCCGGTGATATTTTGGCAAAAACGTGCACTAACGAGTAAAGCGTTTTGTTATGGAAATGATGGAAACACAATTTGAAGAGAGAACAATGGTCAGACAGGAGGAGCAGGTCCGCCAAACCTATGAGCGGGCCTTCCCTCGTGTAGCTGCCTTTGTTAGCCGGATGGGCGGCTCGTTTGAGGATGCCAGAGACATCTTTCACGACGCACTCGTGGTTTATTATGAAGTTATCGCACAAGACAGCTCGCGTATCCGGGGTCCGGAAGAGGCCTATTTGCTCGGCATTGCCAAACATCTTTGGGCGAGGAAGCATCGGCGGGAAAGGATGATGATCCCCATGAATGAGTCTGAACGGGAAATTTCAGTTCCCGAAGATATTAATCCGACCGTAGAGGGCAAGCGGTTGCTCCGGATCCTTGAAAGTGCCGGCCAAAAATGTATGGATCTGCTTCGGGCATTTTATTACCAGCGACGTCCGGTAAAAGACCTCACCGGCGCACTGGGATACACCAGCGAACATGCGGTGAGCGCGCAGAAATACAAATGTTTGGAAAAGATCAGGAACACCATTAAACAAAAATCGCTGCGTTATGACGACTTCATCCAATAATACACGGACCATTGAAAAGTATCTGCAGGGCAAAATGAGTCCTTCGGAGAAATTTTTGTTTGAAGCACAGTTGCTGATTAATCCCGGACTGCGGATGGACGTGCGTGCGCAAAAAACGGCGTACGCCCTTGTCCGCATGTACCACCACAAAAAGCTCAGGGAAGAGCTTGAGAATATTCATCAGCAAATTTTCAGCGACCCGGGAAAGGGTGCTTATCAACAACAAGTATATCAATTCTTTAAACAGGAGGGCATATGATACAGGGAAGTCTGATACCGATGGTCATCGACAATGCCGGTGACGGCGAACGCGCCTACGATATCTACAGCAGGTTGCTCAAGGAACGCATTATTTTTCTGGGAGGGCCGATCAACGACGCCGTTGCCAACGTGGTTGTCGCGCAGTTGTTGTACCTCAACAGCGTTGACAGCAACCGGGGTGTTGACCTGTATATTCACAGTCCGGGGGGAAGCGTCTATGCCGGTCTGGCTATTTACGATACCATGAAGATGATGTCGGCCCCCGTTTCAACCTACTCGGTCGGATTCACCGGAAGTATGGGAACTTTCCTGTTAAGTTCGGGCGAAAAAGGGAAACGCTATGCCCTGCCCCACTCCACTATTCACATGCATCCCACCGGCGGAGGAACGCAGGGATACACCGAAGATGTGCGTATAGCCACCCGCGAGCAGGAACGGCTCCAAACCCAGATCTTTCATCTCATGGGTAAACAAACCGGCCATAGCTGGAAAGAGATAGAAGAGTTCTTTCTGCGTGATAAGTTCATGAATGCCCACGAAGCCCGTGAATTCGGACTGATTGACGAAGTGATGGACGACGCCGGCGATGTCATTGTCCTCGATAACCCCGACAGCCGAGTCAGCCTGATTGAAAACAACTCCGGGAGGAAAAGACTGAATTAGCTTTTATTCTCTCCCAAGGAAATTTTCGATCAATGGCACAATCAAGAATTCACTCGCTTTTGCGTCAGGGTTCAAGGTTGTGACCTCGCCCATATATTCGCCGTGTCCGCCGGGAATAATCGCTAACCGCGAGTTGGGAATCAACCTGCTCATTTCAACAGCGTGTTCAGGGGTAATCACATCTTTATCGCCAATGACAATTAAAGTCGGTGCCTGGATGGACTTCATTTTTTCGTCTGGGATATCCTTGAAATTGACCATTCTTTTGGCATCCTTATCGTGCATGACCTGTAATCCGGCCGGATCTGATGCAACTTGTTTATAGGCTTCCTTTAACGGTTCCGGCATATTTTCCAGTTTCGCCTGCGCCATAAAACCCCAGAATTGTGAAGGAACACCATTTCGTTTGCAGAGTGCGGAAGCTGCAATAACCTTATTAACCAGTTCGGGATGACGAATGGCAATTTGCAGAGCCGTCGTGCCGCCATTGCTGAAACCAAAAAAATCGGCTTTGGATATATTCAGATTCTTCAGGAGTGTTGCAACATCATCGGCATCCTGTTCGAATGAAAGATCGTTTTCCCTGTCGCTTGTTCGTCCGTGCGCCTGTAATTCTACAGCAATCAGCCGGCGGTTTTTTGCAAGCCGGGGAATCACGCTGCCGAAGTTCGACTGAATGGTTGAACCACCGCCATGAATCAGTACAAGAGGCTTTCCCTCTCCATAGATCTCATAATACATTCGTAGTCCGTTGACTTCGGAATAACCGCTTTTAAAATCGATGCTCTCTGATTCTGTAATCGCCATATTGCTGGTCTTTGTTTCTGTTTTACTTTTACCATAACACAAAACAGCGGTAAAAGTCAGTAACACGAAAAAAAGTTTCTGCTTCATGTTAAATCCGGTTATTTTGATTAATGTTTAATCATTATCTTCTCCAAAGGTACAGAAGATAAGCTGCAACCACAGATGCAGAAACGGACAAAAATCAGGGGCAAATGCGTCGATATGCCGGTTTATTTTTACATAACATGCCCGCTTTCACCCCGCTCCGCGACATCCCTTTTGTTATGCTGCCGCGTTTTTATTTTCCTGAGATCCGATTTCTAAAATGTGGATTTCGGGTTCTATACCAAATCCATTATTAGCATTAAATTCTCTTTGAAACGGGTAATATCATCATGCTGATTATTTCAGGACTTTTCGGAGCATGAGAATCAAAAAAAGATCTCCAGCTGATGAATATATGTTTTAATACCGTTCTCAGATCTGATCGTTGGGCTTTAAAGGTATTGGTTCGTTTTATTTTGACGACCCGACCGCCTGTTTACTGGACTGCGGAGCCTTACGACCGTGCCAACGGATCGTTTTCAATTTTTATATTAAAAGCCGGTGCCTGGTATTCTTTTGACAGGTAATCCGAAGGAATTGCCGTCCGGTTGCCATCCCGCGCAGCCCGGTAATGAGGGGAAAGAATCTCAATCCCTCTTTCATTGAACACATCCTGAATATGCCGGTGCAAATCGGAATAGACAAGTGCCTGCCTGCTCGCCTCCCTCGTATAGGCATTAATCTGGTAGGCCACATAAAAATCATCAAGACTTGTTTGTAAAACAAACGGTTTCGGCTCATCAAGGATCTTTTCGGTTCTTTTCGCAGCCTCAATCAATGCCTCGTGTACGTGCTTCCAGGGAGCATCGTACCCGATCGTTACCGTGGTATGCAGGATTAATCCGCTTTCTTTCGCTTCAATGCTGTAGTTCGTCGTGTTGCCTGTAAGAACCGATGAATTCGGGATGGTTATTATTTCATTTTTTATGGTTCTGATCCGGGTAACAAGGAGTGTTTTTTCGAGCACATCACCCGTAACGTCGCCAATTTTAATCCGGTCGCCGGTTTTAAAGGGACGCATGTAGGTAATGACCAATCCTGCGATAACGTTGCCAATGGCCGAAGAGGATCCGAGCGAAAACAAAACACCAATAAAAACAGAAACACCTTTAAAGATATCTGAATCAGAACCAGGCAAATATCGAAATATTAAAACAAACATAAACGCATACAACAGGAACTTGATGATGCTATAGGTCGGCATGGCCCAATCGGCATGAAATCCGGAAATTTTGAGTTTCTCCGCTTCAATTTCCCGAAAAATGTACCTGACAAACCGGATCACATATCTCATAACGAAGTATATTACAAGAATACTAAACAGGTTGGGAAGGTACTCCCAGACGGCAATAAAAACACCCTTAAACGGCAACCATATTAATTGCAATAAGGCACCGGCCCAGTTACGTGAAAAAGGGAAAATGCTGAAAATAATGGGCAAAGTAATGTAGATCAGCGTCGCATAAACAAACCAACGAAATATCTTAGCCATAAAAAGAATAACCTGCATTTCCTGTTCCGCTGTCAAAAACGTATAGTCTTTATAGGCTAAATTCTTTAACCATTTGTCTTTCTTTTGGTCGATAAAGAGCAACAGCCGGGAGTAGCCTTTCCCAATTACCCGGACCATAAACCAGGCTGCAATTAAAACCAGCAGGACCAGGCCGATCCTGGTGATTATCTTGATCCAGCTATACTCCTTTCTCCCATCCAAAACAGATCCCCTGATCTTTTCTTTAAACTCGTCCGCCAATTCCGGCATATTTTTCTCATACCAGATCGCATCGTTCTCCGAAACACTCATAATGATGGTCTCTCCATAAACAATATCGTAGGTATTTTCCGACTTCAAAACCGCGATCGAATCAGGCTTCAAAAAATCATCGTCGTACAGGTTTTCAATTTTATTACTGATGCTGACGGCTCGTTCGCGCGGAGTGGAGGCTCCAATTTTTGAATAAACAAAGAACAGTGTATCGTTCATAATCCCCAACACCGGGTAGCCTTTCGCGATGTTTCGTAAAGAATCAATCTGCGCCTTTTTGTCGGCAATCCGTTGTTTTTCGTTCTCCCCGATTGCTTTTAGCTGATTTAGAACTTCCTCCTTTTAAAGGTTATCGGTGGTCTTAAGTTGCAATAATTGTGATTCCAGATCTGCTTTCTTAATTGAATCAACAATCCGCTGTTTTTCGAACCCGGAGAGTTTTTTACTATAGTCTTCCAGGACAGATCGGTTGATGGAGTCGTTTTTTTGAGACAAACTATCGGCCTGTCCATATGAGGCCATGCTCCATACAAGCAAGAACAGGGGCATTAATTTTATTAATGATCGTTTCATAGAAATGAGGTATTGAATTCAGAAATTGTCAATTTCATAATTTCCGCATAATCTTGTCGCGGAGTGTATATTGTCTCTCCTGTTGCTGCATTTTTCAATGTCGTTTTGTAAAGGTATTTCAAAAAACTTCACATTTAGAAATCACGATGTATAAAAAGCGTTCAATTTTATGCATAAGGTCGATTAGCTTTCCAGAAGTGAAGACTTCCCCGGATTTGTTACCTTTTCCTTAATAACCCGGATTACTTGCCACTTTTGTTTTTATGACGTATTTTTATCTGGACGTTCCATACAATTTGACTGAAACCTAAACCTGTGAAAAAATGAATAAATTATTTCTCTTCGCGGTGATGTCGCTTATATTGGCGGGCTGCAATTCAGACAGAAAAGCCGACCTCTGGGTGGCTTCCGCCCCTGCCGGTGAACAGTTCGTAACGATTGACAAAGCAGGTGAAACGGTCATCCCGAACGGGAGGATCATCAAACCTGCCGGGAAGAGCATTGTGGTTGCCCCTCATCCGTTTGGCCTGACACTGAGTCCCGACGGGAACACGGCCATAACGGCCAACTCTGGAACAAGTCCGCTGTCAATCACCATTGTAAGGAACATCCTGTCCGGAAATCCGGAAGTTCAGCAAATTCCTCCCGGCCCGGCAACCGACCAGGGTGTGCTGGCATCGGTCTTTATGGGCCTTGCCGTTTCGAACGACAATAAGCTGGTATACGTGGCCGGGGGACAGGAAAATAAGATCTTCCTGTTCGACCTTCAGACCGGAGAGAAGAAAGGATATTTCGATTGCTCCTCCGTTACCGACGAAGCCGATTATTCGCACGGCTATATCGGCGATCTGGTTCTTTCAAAAGACGGGAAGAAGCTCTATGCCGTCGACCAGATCGGCTTCCGGATGGTGATCGTCAATACCGAAACAGGAAAGCTGGAACACAATGTCCCTGTGGGCAGGTATCCTTTTGGCATTTGCCTTTCGCCCGATGAGCAGAAAATCTATGTGGCCAACGTGGGGATGTTCCAGTACAGCAAGTTTGGCGGGATTACCGAAGAAAATGTGACTGAAAAAGCCTACAAATATCCGGCATTCGCCTACGGCAGCGAGGAGATGGTAAAAGGAATTGAAAACGACAGCATGTCGGTTCGCGGCCTCGGCGAAATGAATGCCCCCGAAGCGTTTTCGGTGTTCACCATCAGGCTGACAGATCCCGAAAAGCCCGAAGTCATTGCAAAAACAAAAACAGGGCATCTGGTCGGTGCCCTGGTCGAAGGCATTCCCGCCGTGGGCGGGGCCAGTCCCAATTCACTGGTAGCAACCGACGATTATGTTTTTGTGAGTAACGGAACAAACGACAATGTCTCGGTCATTTCGATCGAAAAAGACACCGTTGTGAACACCATTTACATGAAACCCGACGATCGGATGAAGCAGTTCCGCGGCGCCATTCCCTTTGGTCTTGCGCTTTCGCCCGACAATCAGCGGCTGTATGTTGCCTGCTCCGGCATCAACGCCGTAGCGGTTGTCGATATCAAAAAACTGCGCACGATCGGCTATATCCCCACCGGCTGGTTCCCGGCAAAGCTCAAAGTAAGCAACGACGGCAAAAAACTGATCGTAGCCAACGCAAAAGGCTTTGGAAGCGGCCCGAACGGAGGCGCAGATTTCGAACGCAAACAGGAAGGAAGCTACATCGGGTCGCTGATGAAGGGAACCGTTCAGGTACTGGATATTCCATCCGATCAGGAACTGGACGCACTTACCGCTCAGGTTGTTTCAAACAACTTCCATTTTGAAAAGGCCGGATCAGAAAAATTCGCCTGGCGGAAGAATAACCCGGTGCCGCTATATCCGGGAGAAAAGGAAAGCCCTATCCGGCACATTGTCTTTATTTCGAAGGAAAACAGGACCTACGACGAAGTTTTTGGTCAGCTCGAAAACGCGAAAGGCGATCCCACGCTGGCCCGCTACGGCACCGGCGTAAGTTTCAGAAACAGCAAGGGCACCGACTCGGTCCAAAATGCCGGTGTCATGGTCAATCACCTCAAACTGGCCCGCGATTTTGCCGTTTCCGATAACTTCTATGTCGATTCGGACGTGTCGGCCGATGGCCATCGCTGGCTGGTCAACACCTACCCGAACGAATGGACAGAAACCTGCACCGCCGCCAGCTACGGAGGAAACCGGAAGTTCGTTTTCAACTCGAAAGCGCCGGGCGTTTATGCCATGAACGGCGCAGCCGGGGCCATTTACCCCGAAGACTACAACGAAGCGGGATCGATGTGGGACCATCTTGAACGAAATGAAACCGACTTTTATAATTTCGGGTTCAGCATTATGTTTGAACCGGCCATTTATGAAGCGCAATATAAACATGAAGGAGTGAGGCAATACATCAACTTCCCGCTTCCACAGCCTATCTGGGACCGTACCTCAAAATTATATCCTACCTATAACACAGCCATTCCCGATCAGTTTCGCATCGACCAGTTCCAAAAGGAATTTCAGCAGAAATGGATGAACGGCAAAGACACCATGCCGGCGCTTTTAACCGTGATCATTCCAAACGACCACGGTGCAGGCGAACGGCCCGAGGCCGGATATCCTTTCCGCGAAAGTTACATGGCCGACAATGACCTGGCCGTGGGCCGTATTATCGAGTTCCTCTCGCGCACGCCCTACTGGAAAAACATGCTGATCGTGATTACCGAAGACGATGCCCAGAACGGCGTGGACCATGTCGATGCCCACCGCAGCATTTTAATGCTGGCATCACCCTGGGTGAAGCGGAATTACGTGAGTCACCAGCATTACAGCTTCGGAAGCATCTTTAAAACGTTTTGGAACATCCTCGGACTGCCTTATCTCAACCAATACGACGCCGGGGCTGCCGACATGGCCGATTTCTTTACTGAAACGCCCGACTTTAAGCCTTACAGCGCTTTGCCGGCCGACCCGCGTTTTTTCGATCCGCAAAAAGCGCTCGATCCCTTCGATGAAAATTTCGACTGGAAGGCGCTGGAAGAATCCCCTGTGATGGATAACAAGGAAGATATGATCAGGGAGAGCAAGGAAAAAGACGAGTACCGGCTGGAAAACAGGGAGAAAGTGAAGTAAGGTATGGAAAAACGCTTGGTAGCATTCCTCATCGCTGCATTTTCAATGGGGCAGGCAGCCGCACAAATAACCGACAGCCTTGTTCTGAACAAGATTGTGGTGACAGCGTCAAGAAAAGAATTCGCTGCGTTTGAAACCCCCGACGCGGTTTCGGTTTTAAGCGGGCAGGAACTGAAAAACAATGCCCCGCGCTCGCTGGCTGATGCCTTAACGGGTACGACCGGCGTGTGGATGCAAAAAACCAACCATGGAGGAGGTTCGCCGATTATGAGGGGGCTTACCGGTAACCAGACCCTGCTCCTGATCGATGGGATACGCCTTAACAACGCCACCTTCAGGTATGGCCCCAACCAGTACTTTAACACCATCGATGTTTTTTCGGTCGACCGGGTGGAGGTGGTCCGGGGTAAAGGCTCCGTGTTGTATGGCAGCGATGCCCTGGGCGGGGTGATCAATGTCCTTACCAGTTCGCCGGAGTACATTTCCGGGAAACCACGGCTGGGAGGCCGGGGACAGCTCAAATACAAGAACCGTGACATGGAGAAATCAGGTGCCGGCGAGTTGTCTTTTCAGTCTGAAAATTTTGCCCTCTCGGGCAATGTGAACTACAAAGATTTTGGCGATTTATTTGCCGGGGGTTCGCTCAGATACGAACGACCTTCAGGCTACGAAGAGACGGGCGTCAATCTGAAAGCCAGACTGAGGCTGGCCGGAAACTGGCAACTGACATCGGCTCACCAGTACCTCAATCAAACCGATGTTCCGCGTTACGATCAGGTTGCCCAGCGAGGCTACCAGACTTATTCCTACGACCCGCAGGTCCATCGGCTCTCGTACATCAAACTGGAGCATTTCCACCACAATTCCTTGTTCAGGAAGATCAACCTGACGGTTTCAAACCAGTTTTCGGATGAAATCCGGAAAATTCAAAAAGAAAATTCTTCCGTTCTTCAGCGGGAACACGACAAGGTAAAAACCTGGGGCATATCGGCGGAAATCCACGCCGAAATCAATAAAAACTGGGAAGCCGTAAGCGGGATGGAGTTTTATGCCGACCGTGTGGACTCGAAGAAGAAAGAAACGGACACCTCAACCGGCAAAGAAGCTTCGCGGCGCGGCCTTTATCCCGACGGATCAACCATGACCAATCTGGCCGCTTTTAGTCAGCACACCTTGTCTTACAACAAGTTCAGGCTGAATGCCGGCGGACGTTTTAACGCCTTCCGGATTCGCTCAGTTGATGAGGAATTCGGCGAGCTGAACCTGAAACCTTCGTCGCTGGTTGGAAACCTTGCCCTGCAGTACTTTACCTCGGAAAACCAACAACTCATTCTGTCGCTCCACTCGGCTTTCCGTGCTCCAAATATCAACGACATCAGCACGTTCGGACTCTTTGATTATGGGATCGAAATCCCTTCGACGGAGCTCTCACCCGAAAAGGCGCTTACCCTCGAAGCCGGTTATAAACGATCATCCGAAAACAGTTCGGTCGCCTTCACGGCATTCCGGACAGGCATCAATGACCAGATTGAGCGGGTCGAAGCCACCTACAACGGGAGCGAATACCTGGACGGGCAACGCGTGTATAAAAAGCAAAACGTATCGCGCTCAACGCTTCATGGTGTCGAGTTTGAATCCATGTTTAAACTGAATCCTTTTTTTTCGTTGCTGAATAACCTCTGCTGGACGTATGGCGAGAATACCGGCACAGGGGAGCCGATGCGGCGGATCCCTCCCCTGAATGGCAAACTGGCGCTGCAATATGCCAAATCGAAGTTTTTTGGAGAAACGGAATTTCTCTTTGCGGCCAAACAAGACCGGCTTTCAAACGGCGACATCGACGACCACAGGATCCCGGAGGGAGGAACGCCCGGCTGGGAAGTTGTTAACCTCAAACTGGGGTACTCGCTGGAAAAAGTCTCCGTGAACGCAGGCCTTCAGAACATGTTCAATACAGCTTACCGCGTTCATGGTTCCGGCGTTGACGCTTACGGAAGATCCTGGTGGATGAGCTTGCAGTTTCAAATCCCATAACATCTGTTAATTTACCTGCTACCGGACGCCGGCGTGGACTATAAAACAAGGCCGCAAACCGGTGAAAGGAACCATGGCTCATTGCCGGTTCATCCAGTCTTTAAAATGATTGGCCCTGGCTTTGCTGATCAGTATCTTTTCTTCAGGAGAAGGAAGTATCCTGACTGAAAGGCGCCCGTTAAAATAGTATTCGATTTCCCGGATTGCTTTCCGGCTGATGAGGTATTGCCGGTTTGCCCGGTAGAACTGGCTGGGATCAAGCATCCCCGCCAGCTCTTCCAGACTCTTTTCTTCCATAACCAGGCGTTTGCTGTCCGGTCTCATCGCGGCTACAACACCGTTTTTGATCTCAAACCAGGAAATATCTTCAACCGAAACCGGAATAAGCCTGTCCTTGTGCGGCACAAGGAAATTACGTTTATAACTCCCTTCCCTCGCGATCATCCGGGTTATTTTCGACAGGATTGCCTCATCCGGTACAAATTGTCGCCGGCTTTCGATCCGTTGAAATTTTTCAATCGCCCGTTGAAGTTTCTCCTTCCGGATTGGTTTTAACAGGTAGTCAATACTGTTTACATCAAATGCCTGAATAGCATATTCATCGTAGGCTGTAGTGAAAATAACCGGCGTATCAATCCTCAGCTCCTTAAAGATCCCGAACGACAGTCCGTCGGAAAGATGGATATCCAAAAAAATGAGATCCAGCGGGGCTCCGGATGATAAAAAATCGATCGCATCTTCTGTGTTATCGATTACCGCTGCAAAAACCGGTTCATCGACAAGCTGCCGGATCATGTTTTTCAATTGATCAACGGCGCTTTCTTCATCTTCAATAATTAAAATCCTCATAATCCATCATTGGAATAGTGACAGAAAAATCCTGATCTGTTCGTCTTACAACAAGTTCTTTACCCGACATGTACCGGCAACGCTGGTTCAGATTATGAAGGCCCAGCCCGGTAGACGCCTCTCTCGTTTTTTTTTCCTGAAGATTGTTTGAAACAGTAAGCCCTGCTTCCTCCTCAAGAATATGAATACAAAGACGATTTCTGTTTGATATGACATTATGCTTCACTGCATTCTCAACCAGGATCTGAATGGCCATGGGAGGGATTAAAAACCGCTTACTTCGGGAGTCAATGCAGATGTCAACCTGAAGTTTCTCCCCGTAACGACCCTTCAGCATCTGACTGTACGCCTTTATAAAGCGGATTTCCTCTTCAACCGTAACCCGGTCCCTTTTGCTGCTTTCAAGAACATAGCGGAACACATCCGACATGTTATTCACATAATCGACCGCCTTCTCCTGATCATTGCGTATTAACGAGCTTAGAGTATTGAACGAATTAAACAGAAAATGCGGATTGACCTGGTTTTTGAGTGCCTCATAGCTGGATTCGGCGTTTGCTTTCAGAAGTTGCTCATTCGTAATCTTCATCCGGTAATTCAGGAAGAACTGGCGGTAAATCTGCGTAATCAGAATCGTAAAAATTACTTCCAGAACCAGGGTCATATTGAAAAGGAACCGAAAAAACCGCTCTCCCGATAAGGGATCGAAAAAGAGCAGGTGGATCCGGATCAGGAAGAAGCCAACCAACAAAAGCAGAACGGTATTCACCATGATCCGGTGGTATAACGAAGCCATATTGAGCCGGACCGGCCCGATCCTGACTTTATGGGATGCCAGGTTCACCATGGAAAAAAGAACCGCAACTCCAAAGCAATAGATTGTCCGGGCAAAGAAATCCATCAGCCGGTGATCTATGTTCCAGTTGGCCTGTTCCATCCGGAGTAATATGGCCATCCTTGGCAATGAAAAGAGAATGGTTATCACCAGCGAACTCAGCAAAATCAACTTCTTTTTCGAAACGACCATGAAAGATAGATTATTAATGATTGAAATCGCACCCAACCAACAAAGTTAGCACAATATGCATTCACCCGGTTATCCGAAAAACCCATATTCTTGCCGCACTCTTTCGGTCGTCATATTCCTTTTTACGGTAACTTATGTTCCTGAAAAAAATCCCAGATCAGCTCATTGGCATCTATCGCCCGTGAAGGTTCATCAGCCTGTGGCCGGGGCTTTTCACCGCCCGGCCAGGCATGTCCTCCATCCTGTGTCAGGTAAAACCGGATGGAGGCGCCGCCGGAACAACCGGACCATTCGGTGAGTCTGTATTTCCCGTCATCAACCAGTACCAGAGGATCTACCAGGCATTCATCCGCAGCAGCCCAAACACTCAATACTGAATCGACCGGAGGGAAATAGTATCCGCCGATGCCTTCTCCTCCATTGTAAGGAATAATCTCATCATTTACCGAATGCAGGTGCATGATCGGAACCGGCCGGGACGGATGAATATCCTGTGCCAGAACCATCGAACAACTCACCGCAGCAATGGCGGCAATGCGGTCTGAAAGCTCCGCCGCAAGGCGGTAAGCCATCATACCGCCGTTCGACATTCCCGTCACGTAAATCTTTTTGGCATCGACCCGGTAACCGGCAATCAAAAGATCGATCAGTTCATTGATAAACCGGACATCAGCGACCTGGTTTTCTGTGGCGTAATCACAGCAATAACCGGCATTCCAGCTTCTCATACCCAATGCTCCCGAACTTCTGACACCCTCCGGATAAACCACGATAAACTGCTCCTTATCAGCTTTGGCAGTAAAGCGGTAATCTGATTCAAACTGATAAGCATCGCCCCCAAAACCATGCAGGGCAATGACCAGGGGAAACTGATCCGGGCTTGAATAGTAATCGGGAGGCAGATTCAGCAAATAGGTCCTTTTCCATCCGTCCAACCGGACTGATTGATAAAATCTGAATTCCTGCTGCGGGGGGAACGGCTCATTCCCATTGCTGCACCGGATCGAGCTCAGGCTGAAAAAGAGGAACAGGAAATTCACGAAACATCGTTTCATATGTTCATACTGTTTGTTTAATTATTACTAAAATCCGGTACAAATGAAATAATGAAAAACCTATATTATTTAGATAAATTCAGCAAAGCTGCTGCTTCTGCACCTGAAGCTTCTGTTTTCATCATTCAAATATTCATTGAGACGGGAACGGCGAATGTTACCTATTTCTGAATTTTAAAGGCTCATAGAATCAGAAAGTCATTAATTATGAGTACCTTTGTCCTGTAATTGAAAAGTAACACTTTCCTTCATCAGTTTTGATTCTTGTTTTGGCTACTACCCGTTTAGGATAATAGATCTTGTATTGTAGATCACGCGTCAGAAACCGGGTATTAACTTCATGGCCATTTTTCTTGCCGGGAAGGCTTTCATTTACCATGATATAACCATTTAAAGAAAGAGGATTCATCTTATGTATGAGAAAAAGCAAAACAATACTGTTTCACCTCACATGTCTAAAT
>Ga0074195_1000367_pt1 | contig 95049 bp, 82 predicted proteins | sample EPASupsiteHSE623_FD_64525 | JGI IMG/M metagenome (GOLD analysis project Ga0074195, IMG submission 64525) | Bioremediated contaminated groundwater from EPA Superfund site, New Mexico - Sample HSE6-23 | ecosystem: Environmental > Aquatic > Deep subsurface > Groundwater > Contaminated ...
CATCACCTTCCGGATGATACCGGCGAAATCGGATAAATACAAATGGGCTTCGGCCGACCGGTTTTGCCCGATCAGGTTTTGTACCGAATTCAGGCTGTTAAAAAGAAAGTGCGGGTTCATTTGTGAACGGATCGCTGTCAGTTCCAGTTCCCGCAGTCGATTCTCCTGCTCCTGTTTTTTCATTTTTCTTTTGAGGCGGTATTTAAAGGAAAGAAGCGCAGTCAGAATGATAAGCAATAGACCTGACATGAACCAAATAATCCGGTAAAGGATGGCTTTGTCCAATTCTTTCTCTTCTTTGGGTGGGTTTTGCGCTTTTTTCAAAGATGTCTTGATGTAATCGAGGTTTGCCTCACGCTCAATCACATTTCCATGGATATCAAAAACGATTGCCCGGGTCGAAAGTCCCCTCGTCAAAAAAAGTTCCTGTAATGAGTATTGATCGTTAGGCAGAAATAGCTGAAATGCCCTGGGGTCAGCCCTTTTTAGATAATCCTTCCAGTATGCATAACTGCTTCCGGACACCAGATGAATAAAGGTCCCTTCCGGGTGTTTTTCGCTGAGGTCATCCAAATAATACCTGGAAGCACCCCAGTTTCCGGAAATGAAGAGGACAACGGGTTTCTTTCCCAGAATGTCACTAATGGCCAATGTGTCTCCCAAGGGATTAACGAATATTTCTTTTTTGAAAACATGTCCGTCCAAAAATTCCCTTGCATATTTGAGTTTCTCCTTCACAAATTCGTTTAGTAAAGTGTCTCTGCTGGATTTCATCAGTTCATCAGAAAGCTCTATTCGCTCATCGTACCATTTCTTCCGGTCAATTTTGAATAACTGGTTCGAATATTTTAAACTTTCCAGCAGTGATCTGGCCTTTTCCCGGGCCAGGGGAGAACCCGATAAAATCATGTCAAGAAAATTCGAATAGGTTTTTTGCAACCAGGGAAAATGGAATATCGTGCTTGCAGAATAAATATAATCGGGCGATAGAGGTGTAATGTAGCGCCTGCTCTCCTGAAAGAGATAAACAGCATACCTGGCAACAGCATCCCGGGAAAAAAATCCGTATTCATTATAGTACCGGCAAATTTGGATAGTATCCGTGAATAGTTTCAGATCAGCATAGGCTTGTTTAAATTCCGGTGTCAGATCTTCTTTATGCTGAAGCGGGAAGCTGCCAAGGATGTCGCAAGCCACCGCCAGTTTTGCCATGATGATCTCTTTTGAAAGATAATCCTTAAATCGCAGGCTTAAATCCGGATTTTTTGAAATTTCAAATTGTTGGTCAGCTTTGATAAATTTCAGACAATCATTGAACATCTGAAATTTTTGTGAGGGACTTGTCGCTATAAGAGGCGAATAAAATCCTAACCGAATATTGCGATACTGTACGTTGATTCCGGGGTTATACGTGAAAACGAATTCATTTTCAGCGATCCGGTCCCCTTTATGTTTAATGATGGAATCGTTGCTTGCACCTGACAATTCCATGACAATATGATCACCAGGCTCTGCATAAACGGCTTTCGGTACAGGATTTTGCACAAGATCATCCGGATCATGGCCGGACAGGAAAAAGAACCCTCCTCTTACCTGTGGAATGGTCAGGGAAAAATGGTTGTTGCTGTCGAGCATGGCAGAATAGGTTTTAAATTCCGTTCCTGCCGGATTTTCCAAAACCTTTATCTGAATATGTCTGCCTTTCGGGTGCTCAGCAAAACCTGATATCGTCGTTGCGACAGCTAAAGATTCTGAATCTTGGATGAGCTGATACGTCTGTATCTGTCTTTTTGCCACCATCATTCGCCCGTTTTCTTTTTTATAAGGCGGAAAAAAAATATTTAACACCGATTCTATGATCAAGCCGTTTGTTTGATAGACAAGGGCTTCATGAACCTGTTCTTCAATCTTTCCATCTTTTTTCAGGGTTTTATTCATTGCGAGTTTCAGCGCATTGCCGGATCGTTTGACCAGGTACTCCTTATTGCTGAGTTGGGCAGAATCTTTCGTTTCAAAAGAAGCGTTATTAAAATGAAGGAGGTAATCAGCGGTGATCTTTCTGATCCCTTCAATGGCTTGATTAACCAGTTGATTTGTTTTCCCAAATTCAATCATCGGCGTATTTCGCTGAAGAAGTGACTGTTCAATTTCTGCTTTAAGTTGTTCCTGATCCAGCAGCACCAGTTCATTTTTGCTGATATCAAGGTTCATATTGATTTTAAAATCATCAAGAATACTGTTGATGATGAAGGGAAATTGCAGGTTTACCGGCTGGCTGGAGTCGGACGGGAACATTGTATCAAAATGGACAGCAGGCCTCCTGGTGCCGAATTGGTCATATAGGGAGCGCGTTGAAGTTACTTCCAGTGTAAACTGGCTTTCAGTAATTTGTTTAAGTACGCTAATCTTAATATGGGTTTTTTGCTCGCTTGTCTGAATGAAGTTCAAAGGCGGTTCGTTAGTGCTTGAAGAACTGGAGTAACAGAAGCAGATCGTTTGTCCTTCCTGAAGCTTTAACTGGAGTTTTTCTTCGGCGTTCCCGGAAACTGACAGAAGCAGGAATGCGATGATCAGCGGAAGATGAATGATTCGTTCCATGGTTGTCGGGTTTTGTTTCTTCGAAGGTGGAAGGAACGATTAAATTTAAAAATATATAGTTAGTTAATGGTAAGAATGATTGATTAAACGGTAAAATAGGCTTAGCCCAACTTGCAGTTAATCCGAATGGAATTGTTGCTTTTCAATGAATTGGCAATTTTCGAAGTACTGAAAAAATAAATTAATCACATTCGTTTGTTATTATTCGCATCATTTGAAAGATTTTCAAGAGATAAACTATTGGATTGTCAATGAAACTAATGCAGAAATTTAGGGAGGAGATCCTGACCATCGGCGACTGTACCCATCAAAAACGGGAAGTCGGGTTGATATCGAATCGGGCAGCGTGCTGAGGGCCGCATCGGTCGCGGCGACCTATGGTTCCCGTTCAGTCAGCGGGGTGTTCGTGAACACCACCAAATGGGTAAACAGAGCCAGGATGTGATCCGGGCGGAAAAAGAATCTGATCTGAAAGTCAGCCAGATGGAACAGATCGTACCTTTCCCAGGCGGGATCCTGTTATTGCCGGGAAGGAGCGGAGTAAGTGACCAGGTCGATGGAACAAGCTAACACGCCAGAGGTACTGTTGTTTAGAACAAGCCTAGCTGCCTGAAACGATTTTGATCAACTCCCGGGGATCGTCGGTCGTGATAAAATCGACGCCAAGGGGAATAAAATACTGCATATCGGCGGGCAGATTGACTGTCCAGACATTCGTTTTGATCCCTGCTGCAATGGCCTTACCGACCCAGTCGGGATGCGCCCTTAAAACGCTCATGGAATAATCCAGGCCAAAGTAGCCCTCTGTTTTGAGTACCTCGGGTGTTTTATTGCCGTTGAGGTAAGCAACCCGGTGTGCCGGGTTGCTTTTGATGAGTTCTCTGCAAATGTTTTCGCTAAATGAAATGTAATCGACCAGACCGGTTACGCCACCTTCCGTGACCAGTTTCACGATCGCCGCAACGGCCCGGTTTTCATTTTCAACAGTTGAATGGGCCTTTATTTCAATCACCAGGCGGGTCTTATCCTGTTTTTTATCAGCTCAATACACTGCTGCAAGGTGGGTATTGGTTCACCGTTTGACAGCCGGAGCGCGGCTAGTCCGGCGTAGGACGACTGCTCGATATTCACACCCTGCCAGGTGGCATCATGGTTCAGTACCACCACACCGTCGGTAGTGATCCACACGTCAAGTTCGGAACCGTAAACTTCCAGATCGATTGCATTTTTCAGGGACGACAAAGAATTCTGAGCTGAGCCGGTCAGGTTCCAGAACCCCCGGTGTGCAATGATTTTGGGAACAGCCCGCTGAATGATATTCACGGCTATGGGTTTTAAACCGGGAGCTGCGTTAGCTTCCGGGCTGATCATCAATGTTCCTTCCCTGAACGACAACCCATCGGGGAGACCCGACAAGGAAAAGGCATACGTTTTAACGCCTTTTATCCACGAGTGATCTCCTTTTCGGGTAATCCAATCCGGAAGACTGAAAGCAAAGGGAACGTTGGAGCTTATATCCAGTGAAAATTCCTGTTTTCCGGTCTGAACCAGTATGTTGTCCTGATTAGCGGACAGCACCGGTGCGATACCTTTCTGACTAATCATGAGATCGATGCGATCAGTGCCGTCTGCCGAAACGGTAACGGTACTTTTACGCGTCTCAAACGTCTCGTTCCCTGAAACCGAAATCCTTAAATTATCGGTCGAGTAATCAGAAACAGTGACCGTACACCAATCCGGGTCATCTGAACTGACCTGGAAATCACCACCGGAACTGACGGTAAAAGACTGATACGCCGCAGCGGCATCGAAAATTACCGTCCGGCCCGGAGGGTCTATCTCCAGGGTAACCAGGGCATCGGTCGACTTTTCAGAGCAGGAAAACAGGAAGATGATCAGAAATCCAATATTTTTTATCATTGTTGCATGCCGGTCTCAATTTCCTGTATTTGTTCAGCAGAAAGCGCTCCGTTCCATATACTGATCTCTGCAATGTCAAATTCGTTATCATCCTTTTTGGTCCACGGTCCGCCACATAAAATAAGACCTGCCGGATTGATCCGGAAACGTGCGTCCGACGTGGTGCTTGAGAGAAATTGCTCTCCGTTCATGAAAAATTTGACATCTCCGGGTTTAAACGACAAATACAGGCGATACCATGTTCCAACCTGAACATTGCCGGCATAGCCCGTTGCGCCAACACCAATGGTCTGTGGATTCGTGCTTCTTACATAGATCTCACCGTCATCGGCATTGGTCAGGTTTGTTTGGAAAAAGGTATAGAATTTAGCTGCAGCCGGGATTTTAAACTCGAAGAACAGCGTGTATTCAGAGATCGTGGTCTCTCCTGTTTTCGGGATCATTCCGTGATCGGCCATGAAATAGGCATTCAGTGGAACGCGTACCGCTTTGTTTCCTGCAGCCGGGCCATCAACCGAAAGGAATAAGGCGGCTGCCTCCTTCTTTGCAGTTGTCAGATCTTTTCCGGCTGTTGCCTTCGTCAGATTAGTGGCGTCATCAAAAAGCCAGGAGGCTATTTTGCGGACACGCGACTTTTGGACGACCGGAACAACGGCCTTCCTGTTAATATGTTCATTGGTTGAACTGATGGTGATATTACCGGAACGAAAGCCCGGTGCTATATCGCTGGCTTCAAAGGTCCAGGTCTTCAGATTGTCGACTTCAGCGCTTTCCGATTTTATCGTGATCCAATTTGGAAGATCGAACGTATAAGTCATATTTGCCAGCACGTGAAGCGTAAATTCAAGCTGCCCGTTCTCGATCAGCACCCCTGATCCTTCCTCGAACGAAAGGATCGGCAGAGGGCCCTGTTTAACGGCGATCTTAATGCTCTGAAATCCGCTTGAAGACACAACTATTTCAGCATCCCTATGCTCAGTCCCCGTGTTTTCAGTTACGGTGATCTTCAGGTTGTCGACTTTATCGTCGACTTTTTCAATCGTACACCAGGGTTCGGACGACGTGGCCGTGAATTCCTGATTCGTTTCAACAGTCAGATACCTGATATCGCTTCCGGCAATAAAAGTCTGAGTCAGTTCATTTGTCGCGATCTCAAAATAAGGTGTGGTATCTTCGTCATTTTCATCTTTCTTGCACGCAAACAGGGAAAGCGTTAACGCGCAAACGACTGATAGTTTAAATAGAAAATTCATATTGATTCTGATATTTAGCTAGGTTGACATTAATCTTCGAATTCTTCTTCCGGTGCATTCAGGTTTCTGATGATTTCCGTAACCGTAACTGTACGGGAGTTTGCATCAGTAAACCTGTAATGCAGTTCGAAGCGTTGTTTGTCAGCATCATAAAGGCTTCCCCCCAGGTCGGTTACTTCTGCAAAGCCAAATGGCGCAATGCTGACCGAACCGTCATCAGCAACAATAAGCACCATGTAATTGATTTTCAGTTTTTCCGGGTCATCAGGCAGGTTATGGGCCGGCATCCTGACCTTGTTGGACGACAATGCTTTCAGTACCGGTTGAACCCCGAAGATGGAAGTTGCCGTTTCCTGCGAACTGCCTGCATAATTTCCCGCATATTGGTTTGTCATTCTTACTTCGTACACAATGGACTTCAAGACGGGGTTGATGCCATAACCGGCGGCGTTCGAAACAAGAGAAACCGGGAGGGTATAGGAAACATCGGGGTTGAGCCCGTCAATGCGAAACGGGATGCGGAGTGTACCATATTGTTCGCCTGCCTTGATGGTGACATAGGGTTCGCCTTCGAGCGTATAATTTGCTGAAGGTAGCATCACCTTGTCTACGTATGTAGCCGATAACAACCGGTTGAGATTATTTAACGAGTCCAGGCTGTTCCGGTCTATTTTCAAACGTACCTTCAAATCGCTGGTGATCGGTTCGGAGGAGGCACAATAGACGGAAATAACAATTTCATCGTTTTCGTTCCCGAAAGCATGCTCCCCGGTATACAGGATGTTGTCACTGTTAACGATATACACTGTTTTTTCGTACTGCTCGCCAAAGTCGATCTCATCGGAACAGGACAGCGACAACAACATCAGGATGATAATTACCGTATTCTTCATTTTATTGATCAGTTTAAATCTTTGTAATGTTGACGGATTAATAACCCGGAATTTGGTCAAGTTTGTGGTTCTTGTCTATTTCATGCTTGGGAATCGGCCAGAATGTCTGACGGGTGGTGAATACCTTATAAAGGTAATTCCTTTCCTTTGCTTTAATGACAGTATAGAATTTTTCCGGTTCCGATGTTCTGGCGCTGACATCCAATCCCATTACCGGCTCATTTTCATAGATCATGGCTTTTTTGGTCCGGCGGGTATCGAAGTAACGCCTTCCTTCCCACATCATTTCAAGCAAACGCTCACGTTCAATAAGCGCACGCATGCCGGTCTGGCTGGCCACATCGGCATCAGTGATCCCGGGCAGTCCGACCCGGTGGCGGATCAGATTGAAACAGCGTTTCATTTCAATCTGGTCACGCGATACGGTGATGCCATTGATCGTGTAGCTTTTATCGAGCTCGTTCATCGCTTCCACATAGTTCAGGTAAACTTCCGCCATGCGGTAAAGAATTCCGTATTTCAGTTTTCGGCGTCCGTTGCTTAACCACGAATCTTCATAATGGTTGAACTTCCTGCACAGGTAGCCTGTCATGGCATACTCTTCGCCCTGGGCAGAAGGCCTCTGCGCAGCTGCTTCCTTCCCGCTGATGCTGTTTGAGAAATACCGGGCAATTTTACCATCCGCTCCCACCTTATCGGGCGGCGTCGATGTGGATGGATAGAATGAATTGTTGAATGCCACGGTGGCATAAAAACGGATTTCCCTGTTGGCGTACCATTTACGGGTTCCGGCGAGCAGTGTAAAGCCGTTTGTCATCCGGTCGCCCGAGAAGGTTGAATCCCTTACTGTATATCCTGTCCTTTCATAAGGATAGCTTTCGCTCGGACTGTCAATGTTTCTCCCGTCGGCCATATAATACTGGTCCACAATGCGCTGAGAGAAATAAAAGCCGCTCCATCCGTCGGTCATTCCGGGATCCAGATACCGGGTGTAAGTGGTTATGTCCGAAAATTCCTTGACAAACAGGATTTCAGGATTGGTTGATGCCTGAACGCATTCGCCGTTAAACATATCCAGGTAAGAATGGTAATGGTCAATTCCACCTACTCCATCGGGGAATCCGGCCTGTTCTTCTTCGGGGACGGGAACAGCGGGCGTGTTGGCCAACGCAGGCACCGTGTACAGGTCGTTGGGCTTCAATTCCACCAATTCTTTTGCTGCTGCCGCTGCTTTTGCCCATTTTTCCATGTTGAACACCGGGTTCAGATACGGAACACCTTCTTCGTTCGCAAACGAAGCAAATTCCGAATTTGACCCGTTATACAGGGGACTGGCGGTGTACAGGGTGAGACGTGAAATAACGGCTCTTGCTGCATTCTTGGTGATCTTCCCTGTTTCAGAATTGTCCATTCTCTTCTCAGGAAGCAAATCAATAGCCTGCCTCAACAGGCCTTCAACATAGTCACTGCATTCGTCCCAGGTACCCCGTTCAATCATCAACTGTTCAATAGGCGTATCAAAATCAACCGGTTCGTCCGGAACAATGGGTACAGGTCCCCAGGCAAGCATGAGTTCGAAGTAACACATGGCTTTGATAAACATGGCCTCGCCCAGCCATTCCTGCCGGCGTATCGGCGTCACCTCCTGGCATTCATTCACCCGAATAATGAAGGTATTGGCCCGGCGGATGCCTTCGTAAAAAGTATCCCAACGGTCGAAACCATAAAAATTCTCAGGCGTAAGTTCATTATTTGACCAGATCGCGTAGGAGTGGTAGTTCATTCGCTTATATCCGGCGACAGATTCATCGCTGATCGTCGTCCAGGGCATGGTGATGTTGTTATTCACGGGATTTCCGCGGAACGAGCCGTTATCGACCAGATAAGTGTACAGGTTGTTCAGGTACTCCTGAACATACTCCTGCTTGGCAAACACCGTATCGAGTGTGAACAGGTCGGTCACATAGGGATCAATATCCAAAAAATTGCAGGATGACTGGAACATCATCGATCCGATCAATGCAACAGTAGCAAAGAAGGTTATTATCTTTTTCTTTAACATGAGACTAGTCTTTAATCGGTTCATTAGAATGAAATTTGCAATACAAGGGTATATGACCGGTTTAGCGGATATACGGCACCGTTGGAGCTCGCTTGTTCCGGATCCCATAGTTTCACATTGTCCCAGACATGCAGATTATCGCCTATGGCCGAAATACGGAGGTTATCCACCGCAATTCTGTCGATCCATTTCGCAGGTAGCGTATAGCCGATTTCGACGGTCTTCAGACGTAAAAAACTGGCATCGGCGAGCCAAAACGTTGAAGGACGATTATTATTTTCATTATCGCCGTAAGTGAGGCGCGGAAACCGAGCATTCGGATTTTCCGTGGCGGGATCACCGGAATAAGAAGCCGGTGTCCACCTGTTTTTCTGATCGTTGACAATTGACAGCACATTTCCCAGTTTTTCCCCTGAGAAGGGATAGAAGCCGGCTCCCCCCAGGAAGAAATCAGATTTTCCTGAACCCCTGAAAAAGATGTTACAGTCAATTCCTTTCCAGGCGAGGCTTCCGGCAAAACCATACTGCATCTTCGGGATACGGGCATTACCAATTGGTGCAATATCATAGCTGTTGATTTTTCCATCGCCGTTAATATCCTGGTATTTGATATCACCTGGCAAAACCTTTCCGAACTGAGCAGGACTGTTCTTCACATCGTCCTCGTCTTTAAATAATCCAAGGGCAATTAGTCCGCGCGTCGTGCCATAGCTGGTGCCTTTCTGCGCCAGGTAGGGGTAACGGGGAATCACTTCATCGTAATCAAGAATTTTGTCGCGGGTAAAGGTAAAATTTCCTCTCAGCTCAACATTGAAATCTCCGAATTTTTTGGTAAACGAGGCAGTGCCGTCCGATCCCCAGCTTCTCATTCGCCCTACATTTCCCCAAATAATTGACCGCACGCCGAGTGTTCCCGGCAGGGTATTCCGTTGCATGAAAATGTTGTCCCGTTTATCCATGAACGCGTCAATGGTGATGTTAACCGAATTCCAGAGCATCAGGTCGATACCCCAGTTGTTCTTTAACGCACTTTCCCAGACCAGTCCGGTTGATCCGAGCACCTGATCGGTAACCCCTGAATAATAGCCCGGTACATCGCCATAGTAGTATCCGGGAGCGCTGGTATTGACCGTTGTAAGGTAAGGGAATCGGACATCTTTACCATCTTTGGTGATCTGGTCATTTCCCACGAGTCCCACGGAGTAACGCAGCTTGAGCATGTTCACAAAAGGAAGATGCGTTTTTACCCAGGGATAATTGGACACGACATAACCTAAGGCCACGGAAGGGAACAAGCCAAACCGTTGCCCTTTGGGAAAATTTTCGGAGCCGTTGTATCCAAAGTTTCCTTCAATGAAATAAATATCATCATAAGAATAGGTCGCCCTTCCCGCGATTCCCTGGTTCCGTTTGGGTATCGCCTGTATTTCGTCGTACACATCGGTGCGCTGGAAGTCTTTTTGCTGATAGAGCAACATGGCACCGATGACGTGTTTTTCATTGATGGTTTTGTCGTACGACATTCGGGTTTCAATATAGATCGTCCGTTTCCCGTAAGAGGAGCTGGTATAGGCCATCGGCGAGGCAACTACTGTTTTGGTGGTCAGGAGTTCGCCTGTCTGCCAGTTACGGCCAACGGCCATATACAAATCAGGCAATTTGAAACGCCTTTGAGTATGACTGTTAAAGTTATCAAAAGAGACGCTCCCCGAGAACTTTAGGCCTTTCAGTAATGAACTCAAGTCCTGCTGGACAGTCAGCAACGACTCGATTGTATTTGACCGGTCGGTCAGGTAGCCTGTTTCGTTGAGCAACACGGTAGGAGAAGTCTGGTTGCCTGATCCATACGAAGGAAAAAGTCCGTTGGAATATTTCACAGGCACCGTCAGCGGCGTAAGATTGGCTACTGCATTCCAGATTGTTTGGGTTTCGCCGATGCCCGGCCGGTTCTGATCGACCAGTTTGGCCGAGAGTAACAAACTCACTTTGGTTGTGGGAGTGACCTCCACATCAATATTGCTTCGGAACGAATACTGGTTTCTGCGAACGTTGGAATGGTATTTTTCCATACCCGTCTGCTTGTAAATGGCATCATTGGTCCTGTAAAAACCACTCATGTAGTATCGGGCCAGTTTACTCCCACCCGAGATATTGACGTTTCCCTGCATGGAGTAGGTGCGTTTTCTCAATATTTCATCCTGCCAGCTAACGTCCGGATAAAGGTCGGGATCCATGTTGTATTTGAGGATATCGAAGATTTCGGGCGAATAAAGGGGAAGATTACCCCTGACTTCCCTTGCTTCATTGGCTAATACGGAATAGTCGTAAGCACGCAGGTAATTGGGTAGCCTGGGGAGCGATTCGATCCCGCTTTTGAAGTCGGCATTGATCTTTATTTTGCCTTCTTCTCCACGTTTCGTATTAATCAGGATGACGCCGTTGGCTCCACGTGCACCGTAAATGGCGGTAGCTGTGGCGTCCTTTAATACCGAAAAGCTTTCGATGTCTTCCGGGGCCAGGTCGTTCAGTCCCGACGTTCCCCTGTCAATTCCGTCAATCAGAACCAATGCGCTGCTTCCGCCTCCAAAGGTGCTGATCCCCCTGATCCAGAATTCAGATACATCCGATCCGGGTTCACCGCTGCTTTGTATGCCAATGAGACCCGCAATACGCCCTGCCAGGGTGTTGGATACAGACGAAACACCGCCGATTTGCAATTCGGCAGGTTTTATCGTTGAAATGGCCCCGGTGACGCTCACTTTTCTTTGTACGCCGTAGCCCACTACGGCCACTTCTTCAAGCTCCTGTGTGCTTTCTTCGAGCGATACATTGATAATCTGGTTGTTAGAGGAACCTATTGTAACCTCTTTGGATTGAAAACCAATAAAAGAGAAGACCAGAACGCTGCCAGGCTGCGCGCTGATTTCATATTTCCCTTCTGTATTGGTAATAACCCCCTGAATCGGGTTTGTCCTGGGATAGATACTCACCCCCGGAAGCAGTTCATTATTGGGATCCGTAACCACACCACTTACTTTTATTTTTGTCTGTGCGAAAGTGGAAGCACAGATCAACATGAATATAACAAGCGTTATGATGGTACTTTTTTTCATGTGAATCGTTATTTTTCTTACTGTTCTCTCATGAAACCGGAGATGGTATCTGCTCCTCAAGACCCTTTGCGAGACATGAGCAGGCACAAACCCGGTCAATGAGAATAAATTAATCTGAAGTCTTTTTTTGAGCGTGCATCATAAAACAGGTTGTTCCTGCAAAAGCGTTGAGCAACCTGCTTGCCGACTTTAGCTCTTTTTAATGATGGTTGGGTATAATTCTACTGAATGGAAATACAGCGTACCACATAATTATACGTATCGGCGACATAGATGAGACCGTCGTAGGTCGCGGTAATATCATACGGTCTGTTGAACAGCGCTTCTTCCGGTTTGCCATCCCTGTAGCCCGGTACAGCGGATCCTGCAGGCGGTCCGGCAAACACAGTACAATTCAGTAACTGGTCTACTTTCCATACGCAATGGAACTTTTGATCGCAGATGTAGATATTGCCCTCCTGGTCTGCTCCTAAACCACACAGGGTACCCAACTGGGCTTCCTTTCCGTTCCCTTCTTTTGAAGTACTTGAAACGACTCCGGTACCAATCACCCATTCCATATCATCCCAGGTAATCCAGGGGCTGGTCCGTCCGGAAGGGGTATAGTTTGGATCAAAGCGCATGATACGGCCTGATGCTTCAAGCGATAAATACATTTTGCGGTCCTTCGGATTATAGACCATGTGTGAATAAGTACCCGTAGGGATATTCTGACCGATCAGTTCCACCGTTTTGGTTTGCTGATGTACCCTGACAAAGCGTTCTCCGCTTTGAGTCATCATATAAATATACTTGTCATCGGCCGCGAGGGCGCACGCGACATACGAACCGAATATATAGTTTCCGCCCGCATCCTTCTGGTCGTAGTAGATGTCAGATTCCATGTAGTTGCTCGACTTACTGAGACTGTAGAAGAGAACAGGCCGTTGTGCCGCGTTCCTCTCCATGACATAAAAATGGCTGAACTGTTCATTAAAAGTACTGCTCCATGGCACTACCATGTTCAGGACGGTTGTCATTTTGTTCTCCTGAGTCGAGATTAACCGGATCCTGGCACCGGACTGATCATCAGTGACCAGCACGTTCCCGACGTCATCAACTGCGATCTTGGCAGGACGATAAAATGTAGCCTCAAGGGCCGGCCCGTCTTTAGGCGGATTGGTTGATTTATTCCAGGTACCGGCAACGGTCGTCACCACTGCCTCGATATAATAACGGAACTGGAAATCATTAAGAACGCCTTCTTTGCCATCTACGACAACCTTCACGGTCGAATATTGACCCGGTTGCTTGGGAACCATTGCATAAATCGCGTTATCCTGGACCTTCATGACCATGGCTTTACGACTATTAAAGTAGAGATCTACTTTTGAAGTATCATTTCCAAAATTCTCGCCACTCACGACGACCTTGGTCCCCAGGCCTCCTTTGGTTGGACCGATACCGGTTACAACGACCGGAGAAGAGGGATTGTGCGGGTGGTTGTAGGGATTAACTTCTTCGGTTTTGTCAGAACAGGCCGGGAAAAAAACCGAAAAGAAAAAAAAGATTAATCCGGCTGTTAATTCCCCTGTGGGGGAAAGTACTCTCTTATTCTTCATATTTTCAGTACTTATAAATACGGATTAAAACTGATTGGCAGGTCTTTCCTTTGGGCAGCAGTAAGCACCTCTGCAAAATCGGTACTGCGCATATAGCCTGAAAAGTTTGATTGACCTCCACGGTCGGGAGAACAGTAGTTTTTTTTCATACGGTATAGTTTTGGTTATAAGAGAAATCTGAAAAAACGGGCAATTATTCCATTCTTTCGAATGCAAAAATAACAATTTTTAGAAATAAAACGAAATAAATAAAAATTTTAATACAATTGGTTTGAAATAATATAAAATATTTAATAACATGACGAAGTTTATGAAAAACTACAAATATCGGACAATGGGGTATGAGATTTTGATACCTATGGTAGGTAATTTTATGATTTAATTGTGAATTGTAATACGCGTTTATTTTCCGGTGAATCCAAATCGGAGACGTGCCAGATTTTCCAATGGGATCAGGTAAAATGGGTTAAGTTTAGCAAAGCCACGATGGAAGTTATTTTCGTAAAAAGAATTAAAAGAAGAGCAAACAAAAAAGCCCCCGGCATTTCGCCGGAGGCTTGATATGGATTGATGTAATCCTTGGGAAAAATCAGTTTATTTTATGTTCCCGGGACAACAAGGGTGCTTTCGTTTTATTTCAGTTCCTTAATACGGAGGTTGCGGAATTTCAGTTCCGAGCCATGTCCGAGGAAGCCGATATGGCCCGTGTGCCGTTCCAGTCCGGGGTGATCCTTATGGTCGGGCGTGCCGTTTTTGGTGGCTTCCTTCACATTGCCGTCGAGGATCACTTCGCCGTTCAGGGTCACTTTGAAATGGTCGCCGTTCACGACAACTTCCTGCGTGTTCCATTGTCCGACCGGTTTCTGGAATCCCCGTTTGGCCGGGATGATCCCGTATACCGAACCGTGATACTGATAAGGCTGCAGTTTGGCATAGATGGGGGCTTCATTGTCCAGGATTTGCAGCTCTTTTCCTGCGTAGGCGGCGTCACCTTCCAGCGGGGCATGAATGCCCAGTCCATTGTTGGCTCCCGGGGTAAGCTGAAATTCAAAGCGTAAGATAAAATTAGAATATTCTTTTGCAGTATAAAGGTTCCCGTGGCCTCCCTGGGTCGGGTATACTCCGATAACGCCGTCTTCGGGCACGTAGTCGGTTTTGTTGCCGATCCAGAGGTCAAGGTCTCTGCCGTTAAAAAGGGAAGTAAATCCTGCTGCTTTTTCTTCTTCAATCAGGTTGGAGGTGTCGGCATTGATCTCGCGGACATAAATATTGCGGAATGCCAGGTCCGTACCATGAGCCTGCAGTTCGATCGCTTCTTCACTGAAAATCGGAATACTGCGGTCCCAATAGTTTTCCAGGATCACGTTGTCCACAACAAGTTGTCCGTTGAGGTAAACCGTTACCCGCTGGTCGACCATCCGGATCCGGAACGTATTCCAGTCGCCAATGGCATTGTCGGCCAGGACCAGCGGTTTGGACGGATTTTTTGTGTTGTTGTACAAGCCGCCTGAACCGACCTGGGCCCCAACATCCACACGGGCGGTGTCCCAGATCTGGACCTGGGGTGTGCCGCGGAGGTAAATTCCGCTGTCGCCGTTTTTCGTGATCCTCCAGTCGACGATCAGATCGAAATCCTTGTAGCTTTTTACTGTACACAGATTATCGCCGTTGCCGTTAAAAACGATGGACCCGTCTTTTACTGCCCAGTTTTCAAGCATCCGCTTGTTTGCTGCCGCCTGGTCTTTATCAAGTGCTTTGGGCGACATTTTCGCCCGTTCGATCGGGTTTTTTACCAGTCCCTGCCATCCGTTCAGGTCCTTGCCGTTGAAGATGGACACGTAACCGGTTTCGGCAGGCATTTTATCCAGGTATTCCTGAATGTCGATCTTATAATACTGGCTGTCGTCGCCGGTGATCTTTTCTTTGGCTTTTTGCAGGGCTTCCCGCACAAATTGTCCGGTAAGGCCATTCTTCTCTCCCGAAGCAGGCAGTGCAATTTTCATGGTTGCCTGAGCGGCAGCGGCACTCAGTTCCTCCTGGTTCATGTAGTTGGATACAAATACCAGTGAAAGGAAAGTCTTAACCGATCCTGCAGCAGAAATGACCTGATTCTTTTCCCCGGCTGTGGTGCATTGATTCATGATCTTGTCGAGCCACAGCAGTTTTTGATCGTCGGGAATGCCGGCCTGACTCACCTGTTTCAGGTAAGCATTAAGCGCAGCAGCCCGGAAAGAATCATTGTTGCTGAAAATAGCATATAAGGAAGGTAATGCGGCACTACCACTCCAGTTGGTCAGCGCTTTAAAGGCGGCTTCCTTTTCTGCTCCTGTTCCGCTCTTCATCAGGCTTGTGACGCTTTTCAGCGCATTCCGGTCGTTCAGGTAGGGCAATACCGGGATCAGCCTGGCTCTTTGTGTTCCCGATGCCAGTGCATCCAGAATGACGGCTGATTCAGGTTGATCTTTTGCTTCATAAAGATTGATAATCGCCCTTTGCGCGGCTTCGGTTTCTGCCTGGCCCGGAGATTTCTCCAGAAGCGTGATCAGTGTGCCGAGGTTTTCCGGTTGTGCGGTGCTGCTTAGCGCTGTATAGGCGGCCAAACGAAGCTCCGCATTTTCGGATGTACAAAGGTTTTCGATCATGCCAAAGCTCGCGGTAGCCTGGCGATCAGCAAGAACATGGACCAGTACGGTTTTGCCTGCATCGTTCATTTCATTCAGTTCGGCGGCTAACTGACCACATTCGCTCACGGAGCAGGCTGTGAGCAGGGCTTCTTCCAGTACCGGGTAGTCTGCTTCGGCCTTTACCTGTTTCAGTTGGTCGAGCAGGGTGGGGATCGCCACCGTTTTTTGATTGATCACCAACGCCTGAATGGCTTGCTGACGCACGGCTGCGTCAGTCGATTTCAGCGATGGCAGTATCAGTTCCGAAAGGATGTTCTCCTCCTGACGTGGTGCCAGGAAGAAGAGCAGTTCAGCCTGCGTTTCGGATGGGACCTTACTGAACATACTTACCCACTGATCCGATTCCTTCGAGTTCAGGTTATTCCCTGCAATCCGTAAAACAGCGTTCCGGTATGCTTTGTCTGAATTTTTCAGCTCTTTGAGAAGCAATGGGGTTGAAGCCTCTCCCTGGTTGGTATGAAGGATCTCCAGGGCTGCTGACCTGAAGTGGAGTTGCTCCTTTCTTGTGCAGTTTTTCATGGCTGCAGATGCCAGTGAATTGCTAAGCTTCGTTTCGCCGTTTTTGGCCAGTTGCCGGGCATAGTCAAAATAAGAAACTATTGTTTCAGTCGGGTCGGCAGCATAGCCGGCTTTTTGTGCTGCCTGTTTGAATTGTTTTGCCGAAGCGGGGCCTCCAATTCCGGCCAGTGCGGTCAGAATCTGCAACTGTTCGCTGGTGTTCGCCTTTTCGTAAGCAGCGATCAGATGGGCTTCGGCTGGTTTATATTTTAACGTTCCAAGCGCTTTGATGAATTCAATTTGCAGATCACCTGACTGATTTTTCAGGCTGTTAAAGATTGCAGTTGCGGCTTCGTCCGTCCCGATGGTGGTCAGGGTAGCAACAGCAGGGGAAGATAATGCCGGCGTTTCCAGGTATTTTGCCAGAGCAGCCACTGTGGGTGACTGTCCGCAGAACATCAGTTCTCGGATGTAGTAGGCCTTCACTTCTTTGTCGGATGCCTGATTTAAAGCCGTCAGAAAGGAAGTTTCTGCAAGTTTGCGGGCTTCTTCACGAGCCGGGGCGCCTGCATAGCGGCTCAGTGATGACAAGGCATAGCGGGCCTGGCTGTCGTCGCCGGTTCCGGCAGGAACAATCAGACTGAAGAATTTGGCCAGGCCCTCCGGTCCGAGTTCGACCATCTCGCCCATGAGGCGGTCGGTATGTCCGGCGGCCGAAGCCGGGAACTGGGCCAGGATGTCGGCCACTTTCGTATCGAGTGTTCGTTTATCCTGCGCAAAACCCGGTACAACCAGGATCATCGCCAGCAGAACACTAAAGATATATTGTATTTGTCGTTTCATTTTATTCTTGTCTTGTGTCTTGATACTTGATACTTGATACTTGATACTGTTCTATATTTTCCATTCGCCGCGCATAGGCTGGTTGATCAGCTTGTTGGCTTCATCGTCGTTGATAAATTCCTGTTTATCCGGATCAAATTCCAGGTTGCGTCCCAGCCGTAAGGCGATGACACCCATGTTGACGATCGTTGCCGAGCGGTGTCCGTTTTCCTCATTCAAGGCAAATTTTTTCCGGCTACGGACCGATTCGCTGAAGGTGGTGATCCGTGGTTCGGGATCGGGAAGAGAAGCGATCAGTTCCTGGAGCCCGGGTATGTCAGACCGGAATCCATTGAAAATTTTTCCTTTTGGACCTTCAATGTATGCCGCGTTTTGATCTTTGTTTTCACCATCGAGGATGATTTGGCATCCGTCGGCATAGGTGTAGGTGATCTTCCGCCAGGTGCCGATGGCGTCGTAATGCTGCTGGGGAGCGTCAATTTCAACTTTCACCGGACTGGTATTGTCTTTGTCCAGAATATACTGGACCGGGTCGATGTAATGCTGACCCATGTCGCCGAGTCCACCGCCGTCATAATCCCAGTATCCGCGGAAGGTCTGGTGTACCCGGTGTTTATTGTAGGGTTTTTCGGGAGCCGGTCCGAGCCACATGTTGTAGTCGAGTTCGGCAGGAACGGGTTCCGGTTGCAGGTTGGTTTTTCCTACCCAGTAAAATTTCCAGTTGAAGCCGGTTACTCCGCTAATAGTTACCTTGAGCGGCCATCCCAGTGCTCCGCTTTGGACGGCTTTTTTGAGCGGCTTAACCGTTGTTCCCAAACCATAGAAGTTATCCTTGAAGCGGAACCAGGTATTGAGGCGGAACATGCGGCCGGTTGCATTGATCGCTTCCACCACGCGTTTGCCTTCGCCGATGGTTCGGGTCATGGGTTTCTCACACCATACATCCTTGCCTGCCTGGGCGGCCATGACCGACATGATACCGTGCCAGTGAGGAGGGGTAGCGATATGCACGATGTCAATGTCCGGGCGGAGAAGCACTTCCCTGAAATCGGAATAGCCTTTCACGTCGGCACCGACCTTCTCCAAAGTTGAATTCAGGTGATTTTTATCGACATCACAGATGGCCAGCAGGCGGGTTCCTTCATAGGTAATGTGCCCCTGACCCATTCCCCCGACCCCGATAATGGCTTTGGTTAACTGGTCGCTGGGGGCGAGGAATCCGTTGCCTCCCATAACATACCTCGGAATAATCGTGATTCCGGCTGCTGCGGCGAGCGATTTCTTCAGAAAGTCGCGCCGGTTGTTTATTTTCTCACTCATGTGAATTTATAAGATTTAGTTATTGAGTCAATTTATGAAATTGTCTGATACAAAGAAAGGCGATGGCGTGTAACAGGAGGGGTAATGAAAGGGGTAACATGCGAAGAAAGTCGTGAGTAGCGAGTCACGAGTAGTGAGTAAAATTCCGGTAAAACAAAATTTACAGACACAAGTATCAAGACACAAGACAGGAAAAGAGGGATGAGGCGAGCTTAGAACGGTTATGACTCAGTGCCGGAAGTGATACTCCGGAAGTCGTGGGGATAGGGTTCCTGGTAGAGCTCCTGGTACAGCCGGGCGAAATGATCATAGACCGTATGGGCGAGGCTTAGCTTGCCCTGGAGAGTGAGCAGACTGAGTTTCTTGTTCAGCGCCGGTTCATTAAGCGGGTCATGAATGCTGAGCACGTCAGCCAACTCATAAACCAGGGCGGCATGTTTGATCTCATCGAGGCGGTCAAGGAAGCTTAATCCCAGTTCGACAATCCGGTCGCTTGTCCTGCTGACGTAGGGATCGAGCCACGACTCACTCATATTCGGGAACAGGGTGCCGTTACTCAATATTTTCAGTAAAATCTTTAGTTCTTCAATGGGAACAGCGGCATTTTCCGGAAGTTTTTCCAGCCATTCCGTTCGCTCCAGTGCATCCGCATAATCGCAGTAACAGGATTGATCCAGTTCCAGGAACCAAAGTTTATCACGAAATACCAGCTTGATGCATGTGCTCGACGCCAATATGGATTTTAGGTTTTGAATGTTGGTTCCGCGGGTATTTTTTGCATGCTGGGGGCTCATTCCCGGCCATAATATTTCAGAAAGTTTTTTGGTTGTGATCCCTTTTTGTCCATTCATGCTGTACAGGAAGATCAGGACGAAAAGTTGTTTCAGCTTGGGAGAAAACTTCCGGCTAATATCGATATCGTCCTGATTAATTACGCGCAGGCCGCCAAAGCAAAGGATCTTTTCGCAGGCAGAGGCAGTCAGATGATCATGATCGGGCACCGGCGCAGGATCTGCGGATTTCTTCCTTCTGAAAAGCCGGTTCCCTTTCCAAGCCAGGATGCCTGCCAGCAAGATGCATACCGGGATCAGCGCCCATAGGAACAGCGATGACAGCGACTTTTTGTGTCCGTTGAGTGAATCCAGATATTGCCCGTGAACTTCATCTTCATTCAGTTCTCTCTGCCAGATTTTGATCTCGCTGATAGCACCCACGAAAAATTCCTCCCACAAATTGCTTCCGATAAGCAGGGTATGATCCGACGGCGTGTAGGCGGAGATCAGGTCGATCTGGTCGGTGAGCTTCCCATTGATATAGAAACGGATCCTGTTTTCATAGGCCGAATGAACCAGTGAAATAAAAGTCCACCGGTTGACCGGGACCCGGGAATGAGGGGAAATATAATCCTTGATCCCCTGCATGGTGTAGGTCAGCAAACCGTTGTGCAGTTTCAGCACAAAATAGGTTCCCTTTCCAAGGATGCTGTTGTTATCGCCGAGTTGCGCGGGCTTGATCCAGGCTGTAACCGTAAAATTGGGTTTCAGTGTGCCGATGCTCTGTGTTCCCGCGTCAAGATAGGCCCGTCCCGGAAATAATGCGCAACTCCCCCGGTTTTCATCATGGATCAGTTTCACTCCATTCCTGATGATCTCCGTGTCATTTTTCCGTTGCAGGTTCATGATCCGCTTGCCAAACACGAAGTGGTCGGTGAGTTCGAAATCACTGCTGAGGCTCAATGCCCTGAATTCTTTCCAGAATCCCCTGTTTCCCGGCGAATCATAGATAATATCGGGAGAGAACCGGTATCCTGGTTTATAGGGAACAAAAGGCAAAGGTTTGTCCGGCAGAAGCGGGAAGCAAAAATAGCCGTTGGTTTTGGAATGGGGGTACCCTTTCCAGGAAACATGTAACAACAGGTCTTTCTCTGACCGCACGACCCCGAAGATTTTTTGCGTGGCATTCAGCAGTTCAGTAATGCGGGCCATTTCCCTGAAATTGGATCTTGTTACCGGGATCAGATTAGGTACTTTTCCCGATTGCAGCCAGATTCGGTAAAATAGCTGCAGATCGGGATGTCCGGCAGGATCAGTATGCAGCAGTTCCCGAAAGGTAAATAATGAATCGGTAAACAGACTGTCGCCTATGGCTGAAGATAACGGCACCTGGTCCAGATCATTGTTCCTGATTAAAACCAAAGGTCCGGCGAGTGTTTTTACCTGATCTGAGCGTGTCAAAACCGGTATTTGACTTTGCCGGGCCGACAGCTTTTGAAGCCACGGCAGGTATTCTTTGCCGGTAAAATCCTGCTCATAAAATGCCAGCGGAATATTGCGGTTAACCAGGCTGTCGAGTTCTTCGGAAGAGAAATCATGCCTGCTGACAAGCAAATGCGTCCGAAGCCGAACGATCGTCCGGATGCTGTCAGAAAGGGCTGAATACATGAATTGACCGGCCTGCGATGGCACGGTGATCATCAGCAGTCCGGTGATCAGAAATAAACGGTATGTGATTTTGAACCTGAACATTAAGTTATACGATGCGAGGGATTGGAATACCAGCGTTCGCTACTGAACCGAACCGGATTGCCGGTGATCGTTTTTGACAGCTCCTTCAGATCGATTCCTGAAAAATTCCCTGACGTCATGATCAACAGGTTCTGATCGGCCCAGTTTTCTTTCAAAAGCAGTCCGAACAACTCAGCAGGATCGGTAAACACCTGCAGCCCGGCTTTCCCAAAGGCCCGTGCGACATCTTCCTTCGAAACAGGCGCCAGGCGTTTGTGTTCGATCACTTCCGGGTTGAAGAACACAAAAGCTTCGTCCGCCTGGTCCATGGTCCCTTCATATTGAGGCAGAAACTCTTTTTTCAGCGAACTGTAGGTATGCAGCTCCATGACGGCAACCAGCCTGCGCTGAGGAAATTGTTTTTTCACTGCCGCTGTTGTTGCCTTTAGTTTGGAGGGTGAATGGGCGAAATCGTAAAAAACAGTACACTGATCATTTTCTGAAAGGACTTCCAGCCGTTTTGCAGCTCCCTCAAAACTGCCGATGGCCTGGTAGAACTGTTCGTCCGTCAAGCCAATTTTCTGACAGACTAAACGGGCTCCCGCAATATTCTGCAGGTTATGATCGCCGAACACCTGAAGGCGAATATTCCGTTCTCCATATTTCAGATAAGTGATCCCGTCCTCAACACTTGCGTCGTGCTCCCGGTATGGGATAGCCTCTATATCCGGACGGAGGCCGGCAGCTATTTTCTGCAGATTATCGTCGCCCTCATACCAAATCAGTGAGCCTTTTTCTTCGATTTTATCCGCAAAGATCCGGAATTGGTCCATGTAATTTTCAAAGGTGGGGAATACGTTGATATGGTCCCAGGCAATTCCGCTCAATAAGGCAATATGAGGCTGATACAGGTGAAATTTTGGTCTGCGGTCGATTGGCGAAGAAAGGTATTCATCTCCTTCAAAAACAGCAATCCGGGTGTCTTCTTTCAGGGAAACCATGGTTTCAAAGCCGCTCAGATTGGCACCAACCATGTAATCGAAATCGACATGACTGGTCTTCAGAACATGCATCACCATCGAAGTAATGGTGGTCTTGCCATGTGAACCGCCAATGACCACCCGTGTCTTATTTTTTGTCTGCCCGAACAGGTATTCCGGGTAAGAATAAATTCTGAGTCCCAGTTCTTTCGCCCGGGCCAGTTCCGGGTTATCAACCTGGGCGTGCATTCCCAGGATGACCGCATCAAGCCCGGTTGAAAGATTTTCAGGATGCCATCCGCCGTGTTGGGGAAGAAGTCCGTATCGGGCAAGACGGCTTTTCGATGGCTCAAAAATTTCGTCATCACTTCCGGTAACCAGGTACCCTTTTTTATGAAGGGCAATGGCCAGATTGTGCATGGCGCTTCCGCCAATGGCTATAAAATGAATGCGCATAGTTTGTCTTTGTAAAAAGATCAAAGATACAACAGATCTGTTGAATTTGTCATGGTCGGGCAACGCCGGACGAAATGATTTTTTAAAGGCTGCCGCAGCCTGACGCTTTCCGAATATAGCTAAATACAGGGAACCAGTTGCGGACTGTCAAAAACCAACACGGACATCAGGGTTTAAATGAGGCCGATGTTTAGTGCATACTGAATGGCCCCGGCCGTGTTGCTGACGTTCAGTTTCCCGATAATATTCTGGCGGTGGGTATTGACGGTGTTGACTGAAATAAAAAGCTGATCGGCGATTTGCTTGCTGATCAACCCTTTGGCAAGGAGCTGCAGGACTTCCTGTTCGCGAAGGCTTAAAATCGATTCGGGGTCTCCTTTTGGGAAATGATATACCTCGCCGGTTTTCACGTTTACCATCCGGTACCGGCACAAAGTCTGAAGATCCTGATCAGGCGAAAGATCCATGATACCCAGTGAAAGCCAAAGATCGTTGTTCTGATCCAGTTCCAGGATCTTATGCTGCTCAATTACCCGTATATATTGGCCGTCCTTCCCTTTTGTCCGGTAGTCCATAATGAATTTGTACTGTTCGATATTCTTCGGATCATCCTTTTTGATTTTGAGGATCAGACTGAAGAAGAAGGAAGAACTGCGGTTTAAGTGTTCCAGATCGTCCGGATGAAGGCGGCTGTCAATATAAGCATGGCCGGGTTTCCCTGCTTGTTCCAGGTCCCACCCAAGCAAGGTTTCAAAGGTCGATGAAAGATAGACGTGCTGCCTGCGTGCCAGGTCGAAAATGGAAATGGCGCTGTTGTGCACGGATTTGATCGATTCAAGAAACTGAATGTGACGATCAAGAATGGAATAATCCATCTGCATAGGGTCAGGTTTTACTTCATACCAATGATTAGCATCCGGTTTATCTGTCATAATACTGATTTTTCAGTATTGCCAAAAATAGGTCATAATTTGAACTTTGCCAAGTGAAATTAAAGCCATCAGTAAAACAAGTAAACCATGATCAGAAAACTTTTTTTTATTTTCTTCCTTTTTGCCGCACAGCTTCCTTGTCGGGCGCAGCCTGGAGGACAGGTTATTAAAGGTCAGGTAGTTGATGCGGTTACCCAGGCTCCCCTGCCCGGCGCAAGTGTTGTTGTTATGGATTCGGAACCCCGGTTAGGAACAATTACGGATGAAAACGGCCGATTCAGACTATGGCAGATTAAGCCGGGCCGGTATAACATCCTTGTCGGCTTTATGGGGTACGAAAATTACCTGTTCCGCGAGATCCTGGTTGGATCGGGAAAGGAAGTTGTATTAAATGCATCGATGACGGAGGTGGCGGAACAACTCGAGGAGGTGCAGGTTACCGCCCGGACATCGAAAGAGCAACCAATGAATCCTATGGCAACGATCAGCGCAAGGCAGTTAAGCGTGGAGGAAGCGAACCGCTATGCCGGCGGGTATGATGATCCGGCCCGGCTTGCCGGCTCTTTTGCCGGGGTCGCTTCCGAAATTGGAAACAACGGGATTGTGATCCGGGGAAATTCACCGCGCAACCTGCTTTGGAAAATGGAGGGCGTCGAAATTTCAAATCCCACTCACTTTGCGAACGTCATCGCGTTTGGTGCAGGAGGCATCACCGCTTTGTCGAGCCAGATGCTGGCCAATTCCGATTTTTATACCGGCGCTTTTCCGGCTGAATATGGTAACGCGCTTTCAGGAGTGTTCGATATCCGGATGAGAACCGGCAACAATGAAACCCATGAGCATACCTTTCAGGCGGGGGTGACCGGCATTGATTTTTCATCGGAGGGACCCTTCAAAAAAGGAGGAGGATCGTCATACCTTTTTAATTACCGTTATTCAACCTATGCATTACTCGGATCAATGATCCCGGAAGAGGCAGGAGATATTGGCTATCAGGATTTCGCCTTTAAGCTGAATTTTCCCACAAAAAAAGCAGGAAATTTTACGCTGTGGGGACTTGGAGCAAGAGACGACCAGGACCGGGACCCGGTTGAAGATGAGACGGAATGGGAAACACGGGCCGATAAACAGGGATATGAACTTACTTTGATGACCGGCGCTGTAGGTTTAACACATAAACTGTTGCTGAATTCCAGAAGCTACCTCCATACCACCATCGCAGCTTCCGGGAACGGTATTGAAACCACCAATGACGAATTGGACGATGAGATGAAACTCCAGCCCCATGAACGGGTGAAGAACAATACCTGGAAATATACCGCGACCAGCACCTTGAATCATAAATTCGGGAATGCTCATGCTAACCGGAGCGGCATTGTTTTAAATTCACATCATTATGAGGTTTTTAACAGGGAGGCCGAACATCCCGGCGATCCGCTTGTAACTTTTGTCGATGAAAGCGGAAACGCTGTTTCGGTGCAGGCATTTTCACAGTCTACCCTGAAACTGAAGAATAATCTCGATCTGAACCTGGGATTACATATGCACTATTTTGGATTGAATGATGAAATTTCGCTGGAGCCACGCGCCGGAGTGAAATGGCAGTTCCGTCCGGATCAATCGGTTGGGGCGGCTTACGGGCTAAACAGCCGGATCGAGATGATCGGTTTTTACCTTGCCCGACAGGAGGTCGACGGTGTAATTACAGAACCCAATCAGAAGATGAAAATGACCAAAGCACACCATTTCGGTTTGTCATACGACATTAGCCTCAATGAATATACCCGCATCAAAGTTGAGCCTTATTTCCAGTATTTGTTTGATGTACCGGTGATCCCCGGAAGCTACTTTTCATTGCAAAACCTGGAGCAGGAGTGGTTTTTTAATGACTCGCTCGTCAATGAAGGGTCAGGAACCAACCTGGGGATCGATCTGACTGTTGAACGCTTCCTGAAAAAAGGGTTTTATTATCTGTTCACCGCTTCTGTCTTTGATTCAAAATATAAAGGAGGAGACGGGATTGAGCGAAACAGCATTTACAATAAAAACTACATTTTGAACCTGCTTGCGGGCAAGGAATGGCAGCTTGGAAAGAACCGGAATAATACACTTAGTATAAACGGGCGCTTTACATTCTTGGGAGGCGATTATTACACGCCGCTGCTGGTTGACCAGTCAGTCTCCGAAGGTGATCTGGTTTACGATTATTCCCGTGCATTTGAAGAAAAAGAAGATCCGGCTCCGGTGCTTTCATTCAGTATTTCGTATCGGAAGAACAAGCCGAAACACAGCAGCATCTGGTCATTTCATCTGCTGAACGCGACCGGGCACAAAGAATACAGGGACTATGAGTTCAACCTGAAAACCGGCCTCCCCGAAATGCAGTACGACAGGATCGTGGTGCCGAATGTTAGCTATAAGATAGAATTCTAATGGCGCTGAGAATAAACTGAACGCAAAGGCACAAAGACGCGAAGGATAAACCTCAAATGTTGAGATAATCGTATACAGTTGTGTTGAAAAATATTTTTAAATACTTAATAATTATGTTTGTAATGCCTTCAAATAATTTTCTCTGCGTCTTAGCGACTTTGCGTTCGATTAAATATGCGTCTTGTCCTTAATTTCGGATGTAAATGTCTGAATATCAAAATTACGATTTCTGCCAGGGAAGTCAAAAAAAATCGGTTTTTGAGGCTATCTTCTCAAAAAGAACTAATTTTGCACACTGATTTTCTTAACAGTTATATTATGGCAGAAAAATATACTAAACTTTTTGAAGAGTTTCCTCCTGTATCAGGTGAAGAATGGAAAGCAAAGTTGGTTGCCGACCTGAAGGGCGCTGACTTTGACCGGAAACTGGTATGGAGGACAAACGAGGGGTTCGCAGTTCAACCATATTATCGCCAGGAAGATCTGGCTTCTGTGGCTTATCTGAATACCCTTCCGGGAGAATTCCCATATGTAAGGGGTACTAAAAAGAATGGCAATGACTGGCTGGTTCGTCAGGATATTGTTGTGAATGACCTGGAAGCGGCCAATAAAAAGGCTTTGGACGTTTTGAAGAAAGGGGTCACTTCTGTTGGGTTTGTATTTGAGGTTTGCAAACCATGGACCGTTGACGATTTGAACGTATTACTGAATGGTATTTGCCTGGAGTCGGCTGAAATCAATTTTGTCACAAAATGTCATAACCTGAATCTGGCGGAACGGTTTACCGAGTATGTTCTGGCAGGAAAATGGGATCCGAACAGTGTTGCCGCTTCAATTTCATATGATCCTTTTGGCAATTATTTGCGATATGGTCGTTTCAGCAAGGGATATGATGCGGTAGTGAGTCTGGCTCAGAATCTGATTACCGGAACCGCTAAGCTTCCTAAATTCAGGGTATTGGCGGTAAACGGCAAATATTATGGCAATGCGGGCGCTTCGGTGGTTCAGGAACTGGCTTTTTCGCTGGCTCAGGGTGCTGAATACCTTTCGGTGCTGACCGATGCCGGTGTTGCTGTTGAAGATGTGGCAAAAAACATCAAATTCAACCTGAGCGTAGGCTCGAATTATTTTATGGAAATAGCGAAGTTCCGTGCAGCACGTTTATTGTGGGCAGAGATTGTAAAAGCATACCGGCCGGAATGTGAATGCGGATGTAAAATGGTGGTTCATGCTGAAACGGGAAGCTGGAACAAGACATTGTATGACGCTTATGTGAATATGCTGCGTACCCAGACCGAAACGATGAGCGCAGCGTTGGGCGGAGCTGATTCAATTACTGTGCTTCCTTTTAATGCGGTATATGAAGATCCTGCTGTTTTCTCAGAACGGATTGCCCGTAACCAGCAATTGCTGCTCAAAGAAGAATCTCATTTCGACAAGGTAGTTGATCCGGCAGCCGGATCTTATTATATTGAAGAACTCACCGCGTTGATCACGGATGAGGCCTGGAAGCTGTTCCTGCAGATCCAGGATAATGGCGGCTTCATTGCCGCTGCCAAAGAAGGTTTCCTGCAAAGCAAAATTAAGGAGATGGCTGCCAAACGGGATATGAACATTGCCACCCGTCGCGAGAATCTTCTTGGGGTTAATCAGTTCCCGAATTTCTCAGAAAAAATTGGATCTGCCATTCAGGACGATTCCATCTTTGAGAAAGAAGATTTGACTGCCGCTGATGCGGAAATTGAAACCATCAAAGCTTACCGCGGGGCCCAGGCATTTGAAAAATTACGCCTTGCCACCGACAGGTTTTCCGAAAGTAACAAGCGTCCGCTGGCCTTTATGATGACCATGGGCAACCTGACGATGCGGAAGGCCCGGGCCCAGTTTGCCTGCAATTTCTTTGCCGTTGCCGGGTACCAGGTTCAGGATAACAATGGTTTTGCCACTGTTGAGGATGGTGTTGCCGCTGCACGCAGCGCTGCCGCCGATATCATTGTTCTTTGCAGTTCGGATGAAGAATATGCAGAACTGGCGCCCGCTGCGTTCAACCTGATTGGTCAGGATGCCATTTTCGTGATTGCAGGTGCTCCTGAATGCATGGAAGAACTGAAAGCCAAAGGCATCAAAAACTTCATCCATGTGAAAAGCAATTTGCTGGAAGAGTTAAAGGCATACCAGACGAAGCTTGGAATAAAATAGACCATCAGATTTTCAGATTGTCGGATTTTCAGAAATTAAAGACATGCATAACTATTTTGAGTTAAAAATATGGCAGGAAGCAAGGACACTGGTTAAAGAAATATATTCATTAACTGCCGGTTTCCCCAAAGAAGAAATGTATGGACTGACATCTCAAATTAGAAGGGCGGTTATCTCCGTTCCTTCAAATATTGCAGAAGGAACAGGCCGGGGCAGCGATAAAGAATTTCAACGTTTTCTTGAATATGCTATCGGTTCTTTATTTGAACTTGGAACACAGGTAGTCTTAGCAAATGATTTGAATTTCATCAATTCTGAAAATTACGAAACAGTCCATCAACATATAAAGTACGTTATTCGAATGATTGTCAAATTCAAAGGAACTCTGGTAATCTGAGTATCTGGTAATCTGAATATCTGACAATCCAAAATTTTAAAGATTATGAAACCAGATTTTAAAAATATAAACATCAAAGAAACTGCCGGACAACCTGATGGTTTGGCCTGGCAGGCCCGGAACAAGATTGAGAAGAACTGGCTTACCCCCGAACAGATTCCGGTGAAGCCCGTTTATACAAGAGAAGACCTTGAAGGCATGGAGCATCTGAATTATGCTGCCGGTCTTCCTCCTTTCCTGCGTGGACCCTATTCGGGTATGTACGCCATGCTTCCGTGGACGATCAGGCAATACGCAGGTTTTTCGACTGCCGAAGAATCGAATGCATTTTACCGCCGTAATCTGGCAGCAGGACAGAAGGGACTTTCAGTGGCCTTCGACCTGGCTACCCACCGCGGATACGATTCAGATCATCCCCGCGTAGTTGGTGATGTGGGTAAAGCCGGCGTGGCGATCGATTCGATCCTCGACATGAAGATCCTTTTCGATCAGATCCCTTTGAACAAGATGTCGGTGTCGATGACCATGAACGGAGCAGTACTTCCTGTCCTGGCCTTCTATATTGTGACGGCACTGGAGCAGGGAGCCAAACTGGAAGAACTGGCAGGAACGATCCAGAATGACATCCTGAAAGAGTTCATGGTGCGGAATACCTACATTTACCCACCCGAATTCTCGATGAAGATCATCGCCGATATTTTTGAATTCACTTCGCAGAAAATGCCGAAGTTTAATTCCATTTCCATTTCAGGTTACCATATGCAGGAAGCAGGCGCTACTGCCGATATTGAAATGGCTTACACCCTGGCCGATGGTTTGGATTACCTCCGCACCGGGATCAAGGCCGGACTGGATGTGGATGCATTTGCACCCCGCCTGTCGTTCTTTTGGGCTATTGGGATGAACCATTTTATGGAAATAGCCAAAATGCGCGCTGCCCGTATGATTTGGGCCAAGCTGGTGAAACAGTTCAACCCGAAAAATCCAAAGTCGATGGCTTTGCGCACGCACTGCCAGACTTCAGGATGGTCGCTGACCGAACAGGACCCGTTCAACAACGTTGGCCGTACGGCTATTGAAGCGATGGCTGCCGCGCTGGGACATACCCAGTCGTTGCACACCAATGCACTGGACGAAGCGATCGCCCTGCCAACCGATTTTTCTGCCCGTATCGCCAGGAATACGCAACTTTACATTCAGCAGGAAACGGAAATCTGCCGCGGTGTCGATCCATGGGCCGGTTCCTATTATGTGGAATCGCTGACCCATGAGCTGGCCAATAAAGCATGGGCATTGATAGAGGAAGTGGAAACACTGGGTGGAATGGCAAAAGCTATTGAAACCGGGATCCCGAAAATGCGTATCGAAGAAGCAGCAGCGCGGACACAAGGCCGCATCGACAGCAATGTCCAGACCATTGTGGGTGTGAACAAGTATAAGCTTGACAAGCAGGACCCGATCGATATTCTGGAAATTGACAACACGGCAGTTCGTCTGGCACAAATTGAACGGTTAAGGAAACTTCGTGCAGAACGGAATGAGGCAGACGTTCAGTCGGCTCTTGCTGCCATCACCAAATGTGTTGAAACCGGTGAAGGCAACCTCCTCGATCTTTCCATCAAGGCTGCACAGAAACGTGCGTCACTGGGTGAAATTTCAGATGCCTGCGAAAAAATAGCAGGCCGGTATAAAGCTGTAATCAGAACTATTTCAGGCGTGTATTCATCAGAAAGTAAACAGGATCAGACCTTCCTTGAAGCTCAGGAGCTGGCTAAGAAATTTGCCGAACTGGAAGGCCGTCAACCCCGCATCATGATCGCCAAAATGGGACAGGATGGTCATGACCGCGGAGCAAAAGTGGTTGCAACAGGTTATGCTGATCTCGGCTTTGATGTCGATATGGGTCCGCTGTTTCAAACACCGGAAGAATCTGCGCGGCAGGCTGTTGAAAATGACGTCCATGTGCTGGGCGTTTCTTCCCTGGCAGCAGGACACAAAACACTAATCCCCGCAGTAATCGAAGAACTGAGAAAACTGGGACGTGAGGACATCATGGTCATCGCCGGGGGTGTGATCCCTGCTCAGGATTACCAGTTCCTTTATGACGCCGGAGTGGTGGCCGTATTTGGTCCCGGAACCAGCGTCGCTGCTGCGGGTAAGAAGATCCTGGAGATCCTGCTTGCCGCTCACGAGGAATAGAAGGTTTAGACACAAGTATCAAGTATCAAGTATCAGCGGGTAGCTTTCGGGCTGCCCGCTGATTTTTTTAAAGGGAGCCGATTTTAATTTTTTTTAAAAATCATGTCCTTTTTTTAGCTGCAGACGCTCCCAATAGCAATATTTTGCTAATTTTGAAGCTACTGAACCAAAGGTGTAAAACTATTAAACCAAATTTTACATGTTAAAAAAAACGGGAAAATTCCTGCGAAAAAACGTTTTGCTTATTCTTTTTTGTGGATTTACCTTGGGTATTCTGGTCATGATTGGCGGAAACAAAGCTGTGGAAGAGACTTCGACGGATGAGTTTTGCGAAGTGTGTCACGTTCACCCTCATGTAACTGAATCCTGGAAATTATCCTCTCACTACGATAATAAAAGCGGCATCCGCGTCCATTGTGTTGAATGCCATCTGCCTCCCGAAGGGCACGGCTATCTGAAAGAAAAAACAAAGCTGGCCATCCATGATATTTATGGCTATTTATTTAAGGATTCAACCGAATTTAACTGGGAAGCCAAATCGACTGTCGAACAGGCCCGGCATTTCGTCTTTAACGAATCGTGCCTGAACTGCCACGCCAATCTGTTTCCGATTAGCCTGAGCAAGGAAGGAATGGATGCACATCTTTACTATTCACAGAATGAAAAAGAAAAGGGACTGCAGTGTATCAATTGCCATTTGAATGTCGGGCATTATGACCCGAATGCCATTCATGCGAGCAATACAGAATTTGGGAAGCTGATGGCAGCCAATGCGCAGATCTATACTGAACCTGCAAAAGTAGACACGTTCAAAAATTTCACGGAATACATTCCCAATTCAACTGTTTCGTTTAATATGGTTGCTGTTCCCGGCGGAACATTTAAAATGGGAAGTCCTGAAAATGAATCGATGCGTAAAGAGGATGAAGGTCCTGTAAAGACCGTGGACCTGAGCCCGTTCTATATGTCGGAAGTTGAAGTTTCGTGGGATGAATTCCTAGCTTTTTACAGTCAGGCCGGGGGAGAAGGGCGGAGTTCAGACACGGAAGGAGCGCGAATGTCAGAAGAAGTTGACGGCATAACGGGTCCTACACCGCCTTACGGACAACCCGACCAGAACTGGGGAATGGGTAAGCGCCCGGCGATTACCATGCGTTATCATGCAGCAGAAACCTATTGCCGCTGGCTATCGCAACAAACAGGTAAGACCTACCGTTTACCAACTGAAGCGGAATGGGAATTTGCCTGCCGTGCAGGTACAGAGACGCCTTATTTCTTTGAAGGTGATGCGAAAGACTATGATGAAAGCCGGTTCTGGAATAAACTTTTTGGTTCAGATATTGAACTGATTTCCAAATATGTTATTTACCAGGGAAACAGTCAGGGGAAAACACAGCTTCCGGATGCCGTGGAAGCAAATCCTTTCGGATTGAAAAACATGTCGGGTAACGTGGCAGAGTTTTGCTCCGACTGGTATGCGCCCGATGCTTACAGTAAGCTTCAGGATGGGGTGAAAGATCCGAAAGGACCGGTTTCAGGTACCGAACGGGTTATCCGCGGCGGTTCGTTTAAGAACAGGGCCTCGGAAGTGCGCAGTGCGTCACGGGAGCAGACCCAGGATGAAGCGTGGATGAAAACCGATCCGCAAATGCCGAAAAGTATCTGGTGGTATTCGGACTGCAATATGGTCGGGTTCCGGGTTGTTTGCGAATATGATGAAGCGACGGGGAAAAAATAAAAGGGAAATTGCAAAACGATTAAATGGTTATATGGTTGTCTGGTAGATGGTTTAGAGGAAATCAGTTGCCGGCTGCCACCTGCCAGAAGCATATAAATTACTAAATTTTACTAGCCATGAGCGAATCAAATTTTTCAAGAAGAAGGTTTCTGACCAATGTCGCCGCTGTTGGTGCAGTTGGAGCCATTGGTGTTAATGTTTTATCATCCTGCGCCGAAAAAAAGCAGGCCGTTGAATTAAACCTGCCGCCCTTGCTGGAGACTGCCCCCGACGGAGCTCCGATTAAATGCGGTGTCATTGGCTGCGGTGGTCGTGGTTCAGGTGCAGCGCTTGATTTCCTGAGCGCCGGCCCTAATCTGGTGATCCATGCACTGGGTGATGTTCTTCAGGACCGCATTGATGAATGCCGTACCAAACTTAAAAATCAAAAGAATGTTGAAGTTCCTGACGAAAATATTTTTGTAGGCTTTGATGCTTTCGAGAAGGTGCTTAACTCGGGTGTAGACATGGTGATCCTGGCTACTCCGCCTCATTTCCGCCCGATGCATTTTGAGGCTGCCGTTCAGGCCCGCAAACACGTATTCATGGAAAAGCCGATTGCAGTAGATCCGGCAGGGATCCGGTCGGTGATGGCTACGGCAAAAAAAGCAGAATCGCTCAACCTGAAAATCGTTACAGGTACACAGCGGCGCCATCAGCGCGATTACGTCGAAATATACAAACAGGTTAAGAACGGCGTCATTGGTGAAATTACCTCGGCGAACTGTTACTGGAATCAGTCGCAGCTCTGGTATCGTAATCCGGATCCTGCATGGAATGAAATGGAATACATGATCCGCGACTGGGTAAACTGGTTGTGGTTGTCGGGCGACCATATTGTCGAACAACATGTGCATAATCTTGACGTGATCACCTGGTTTACCGGAACGCACCCGACAAAAGCTGTGGGTTTTGGTTCAAGGCAGCGTAGAGTAACGGGAGACCAGTACGATAATTTCAGTGTCGATTTTGTTTATGATAACGGTATGCATATGCACAGTATGTGCCGCCAGATTAACGGCTGCGTTAACAACGTTTCGGAGTTTATCATGGGAACAAAAGGTTCAACCAACTGTAAAGACACCATTTTTGATGCCAAAGGCACTCCGGTTTTCTCTTATGAATATCCGCTGGATGAAAAGGGCGAAAAGATGAAGAATGTGAAGATCAGCCCGTATGTACAGGAACATATCGACCTGGTGACCTGTATTCGGAAGAATATAGCGGTTAACGAAGCGGAGCAGACTGCCATATCAAACATGGTGGCCATTATGGGACGTGTTTCAGCTTACACCGGTAAGGAAGTTACCTGGGATGAAATGATGAACTCGGATATGAAGTTAGGTCCGTCTACATACGTGATGGGTCCGGTAGGGATCGTGGAGACAGCGAAGGTAGCTGTTCCCGGTGAAGCATAAGAAAAAGCTGTTAGCCATTAGCTGTTAGTCCAGGTAAGACGAACGGATTTATGATTTAATGGCTAAACGGTTATATGGTTTTATAGTTAAATAATACATCGAGGTTATTAGCTTTTAGCGACAGAAGCTAAGAGCTGATAGCTAAGAGCTAATAGCTAAAAAGATGACACAATCACGCCGATCATTTATGGGAATGGCTGCAACAGGAGCAGCTTTGGCTGCATCGGGAGGTATTCTCTCTTCCTTTGCAAGCGGCGCTCCGAAAGCAGCGGGTAAAAAAACTGCCGGACTGAAGATATCATGCCAGGAAGGAGTCGCTCCCGGAGCTTCGCTCAATGAGAAACTCGATTTTATCGAGTCGCTTGGTATTGTTGGACTGGAACCTGGCGGACGCGATCTCGGAAAGCGGGTTGACGAAATCGGAAAAGCCCTGCAGAACAGGAATATCAAGGTGAGTGCCATTTGTGCCGGATTTGACGGGTGGCTGATCGCCGAAGACCCCGCTATCAGGAAAAAATGCATGGACTCCATGAAGTCGATCATCGAGGCGGCCGGTGCATTGGGCTCAACGGGGCTTATTTTTGTCCCGGCCTTCAATGCCCAGGCCTCAATCCCTCATAAGGAAGCCCGGGTGCTGCTGATTGAGGAAATGAAAGAACTGGCGGAATTCGCGGTTCAACACAAGACACGTATTCTGCTGGAACCGCTGAATCGTCAGGAATGCCATTTCTGCCGCCAGGTAGCCGACGGAGCCGCTATTGTCAGGGATGTGGCAAGTCCGGGTGCCGCTGTCATGGGCGATTTCTGGCATATGACCTGGGAGGAGACCAGCGATCGCGGAGCATTTATTTCAGCGGGCGATTACCTGCACCATGTTCATATTGCAAGCCGTAAGCGGAGAAAGATGCCTGGAGAAGACGAGGCAGCCGACAACTACGTGGATGGTTTCTGCGGATTAAAGGAGATTGGATATCAGGACTATATCAGCTTTGAATGCGGATCGGTGGGCGATAAAAAAGAAACTCTTCCTGCAGCAGTCAGGCTGATCCGGGAACAATGGAAAAAAGCATAAAAAATGCGGTATCTTTCAGAGAATAACCGCATTGGAAAAATAATGAAGTAGAAGTAAAGTAGCTTACTTTACTTCTACCGTATAATCATACACCTGATCGCCGGTTGCCAGGACAACCTGATAATTTCCCGCTTTCAGTTTGGAGAGGTTCAATCCTTCATTTACAGAGAAAGTATTTTCCAATGCTTTATTGTAAATCAGATCGTTCCCGTCATAGATCAACAAATCCATCGTTTCACCCGGATAGTTCAGATAAGCGATACGCAGCACGTCGTCATTGAATGCGAAATAGGGCTGAACCAGATTTTGCATTTTGCCGACTGCAATGTTCCTGCTGTCAATGTTGAAATCACGCTTGGTTGTTGCCCCGTCAATATTCACGATCAGGGTATACGTGCCGTCTTCAAGTTGTGAAAAGTCGTATACCTTCCGGTAGTCAGTCATTTTCCCTTCAGTTTCCTTGTAATAGACGATCTCACCTGCCGAGTTTTCGATGCTGATCCCGAAGTTGCTTTCAGCACTGTTGGAAATTGCGACTACGGCGCGTTCCGCATTTAACGGCAGAATATCCACCCTTAGGTTACCGGTGGCCATAGCAACGTTGGCTATAAGCACCGTGGCAAACATCATTGATAAAGTTCTGATTGTTTTCATCTGTTTTGTTTTTAATTTAATTTTGAATCATCTTCTTCATTGTTATGACGCAAATGTAGTATGTTTTACAACATGTGTTGTAAAACATACGTTAATGATAGGTTAAGTTTATGTTGTGCAACATATGAACGATAAAATGCGGGCGTATAAAGGTTAAAAAATGTAGTATTGGAGCTGTTTTCAAGAGAGGGACTAATTTTTCACAATAATTATACCAGTAGAAGATTGGGTGGAAGAAGGCAAAACAATTACGATAGGATCACTAGATGGATAATAAAAAATAAACGTATGAATATCAGTATTTTACAATTATTGAACGGCGCCCGTCAGGCGAAAGGGCTGACTGTCGTAATTGACGTGTTCCGGGCTTTTTCAGTAAGCTGTTATGCCTATAGTAAAGGTGTGGCGCGGATTTATCCCGTCGGAGATATCATGGAAGCCTATCGTTTGAAAGGTGAGCATCCGGATTACATTCTGGTTGGGGAACGAAATGAAATGAAGCCGCCGGGCTTTGATTTCGGAAATTCTCCTTCTCAGCTTTTGCAGGCTGATCTTTCCGGAAGAACAATGGTCCATACCACCAGTTCGGGTACCAGGGGGATAGCCAATGCCTCGCTTGCCGACGAAATCATAACCGGAAGTTTTGTGAACGCCGGCGCTATCATCCGGTATGTGGAGGAAGAGAAACCGGATAATCTCTCGCTTGTTTGTATGGGTTACGCGTGCACTTATCCTACGGATGAGGATACTTTTCTGGCCGAATACATCAAAGCGAAACTGGAAGGAACCCCGGTCGACTTTGAGGTCATGGTGGAAAAGATCAGGAAAGGTTCCGGTGCGCGTTTTTTTGCTCCGGAGAAGCAGGAATGGGCTCCATTCACCGATTTCGACCTGTGTCTGGATCTGGACCGATTCAATTTTGTTTTAAAGGTTGATAAGGAAGGCAGGAGGAATTATTTGAAGAGGATCGATATTTAACAGACACAGGTATCAAGACACAAGGATCAAGATGTTATCTTCGCGTCTTTGTGTTTTTTCGTTTAATAAAAAAGAGAGAAGAATGAAGTATAATTTTGACGAACAGGTAAAGCGGGATGGGACGAACTGCATTAAGTATGATTTCCGGAAGGATGTGTTTGAGAATGAAGGCGTGCTTCCGCTTTGGGTGGCTGACATGGATTTCAAAACGCCCGATTTTATTATCAATGCACTTCGTAAGCGGTTGGATCATGAGATCCTGGGTTATACTTACCGCCCGGAATCGTATCATGGGGCAATTGTAAACTGGATGGAACGAAGACACGGATGGATTATTCAGAAGGACTGGATTTCATTCAGCCCGGGGGTCGTCGCCGGATTGACATTAGCCATCGAGTCTTTTTCTGAAGCCGGTGATGAAGTCGTGCTGCAGCCGCCTGTTTATTCCCCCTTCTTCGATTCCATCAGGCTAACCAAACGCAAACTGGTTGAAAATCCCCTGAAACTGGAGAACGGGCGGTATACCTTCGATCTGGATGACCTGAGACAGAAAGTCAGCGATAAAACAAAGCTTTTATTGCTTTGCAATCCCCAGAATCCCGGAGGAATGGTCTGGACCCGCGATGAATTAATGGCTTTGGCTGATTTTTGCATGGAGCGCAACATTCTGGTTATTTCGGATGAGATCCACGCTGATTTGATTTTCCCTGGTCATAAACATATCCCTTTTGCCAGTCTTTCTGATGAAATTGCAAAGAACTGCATTGTCTGTATGGCGCCAAGCAAAACATTCAACATTGCAGGGCTGAGCACTTCCTTTGTCGTGATCCCCGCTAAGCGCCTTTACGCTGCATATGAACGGACCTTACGGATCCCTCATCTTCACATGGGTAATATTTTCGGTACGGTTGCCCTGGAAGCAGCATACCGTTATGGAGATGAGTGGCTGGCAGCGTTAATGAGTTACCTTTGGGATAATTATCTTTTTCTTGAGACTTATTTGAACGTAAACCTTCCTGAGGTTACCGTGATGAAGCCGGAGGCAACTTACCTGATTTGGCTTGATTTTTCAGCATTCGGGCTTTCGGATGATCAGCTCAATAAAAAGATCATTGAAGCAGGAGTGGGATTGAACCGGGGGATCCAGTTTGGGACGCAGGGCTCAGGTTACATGCGGATCAACATTGGCTGTCCCCGGGTCATGTTAAAAGAAGCGCTTGAAAAGATTTCGGAGGCATTTAAGTAAAAAAACCGGAGGTGCGATCCTCCGGTTTTTTTTATCAATCAATCTACCGATTCGGCAAGGACGATGATTTTATTGTCCTTTGTTTCGACGAGTCCGCCGTTAATTTTAATCAGTATGATTCTGTTATTCATGTCAGTCACCTTAACTTCTCCTTTTTCAAGGGTCGAAATGATGGGAGCATGATTGTTCAGTATCTCAAATTGGCCCATTGTGCCGGGAAGATTTACCCGCCTGATTTCTCCGGCATATAATTTTTTATCGGGTGTTATGATTTCAATGTACATTAAAATAGTAATAAGTAATAAGTCGTAAGTCGTAAGTAAAAAGCTGGTCAAGGCTTCCGTATCAGACGGCGGATTCGGCCAGCATTTTTTCACCTTTGGCGATGGCCTGTTCAATGGTTCCGACCAGGTTGAAAGCTGCTTCCGGATATTTGTCCACTTCTCCGTCCATAATCATGTTAAACCCTTTGATTGTATCTTCGATCGATACCAGGACGCCGGGCAGTCCGGTGAACTGTTCAGCGACAAAGAAAGGTTGCGAGAGGAAACGCTGAACCCGCCGTGCACGGTGTACGATCAGTTTATCCTCTTCCGAAAGTTCATCCATTCCGAGAATGGCAATAATGTCCTGAAGCTCTTTGTAACGCTGAAGGATTTCTTTTACGCGCTGGGCACATTGATAATGTTCGTCTCCGACCGTTTCTGCATTCAGTATCCGCGAAGTTGAATCGAGCGGATCGACAGCCGGGTAAATACCCAGTTCAGATATTTTACGGCTCAGTACGGTTGTTGCATCGAGGTGGGCGAAGGTTGTGGCAGGTGCCGGGTCGGTGAGGTCATCGGCCGGTACATACACCGCCTGAACCGATGTGATGGAGCCATTTTTGGTGGAGGTAATGCGTTCCTGCATGACACCCATTTCGGTTGCAAGGGTAGGCTGATAACCTACAGCCGATGGCATACGTCCGAGCAACGCGGATACTTCCGATCCCGCCTGGGTGAAGCGGAAAATATTATCCACGAAAAACAGGATGTCACGGCCTGATCCGGTGGTCCCGTCACCATCACGAAGACTTTCAGCGATGGTGAGTCCTGATAACGCTACACGGGCACGTGCTCCCGGAGGTTCATTCATTTGTCCGAAGACCATGGCCAGCTTCGACTTTTTCAGCGCTTCAGGATCTACTTTCGAGAGGTCCCAGCTTCCTTCTTCCATCGATTTGCGGAATTCATCGCCATAGTCCACGATTTTTGCCTCGATCATTTCGCGGAGAAGGTCATTCCCTTCACGGGTGCGTTCGCCAACACCTGCAAAAACCGAAAGTCCGCTGTGGGCAAGCGCAATATTGTTGATCAGCTCCTGGATAATCACTGTTTTTCCTACTCCGGCACCGCCAAATAAGCCAATTTTTCCGCCTTTGGCATAAGGCTCGATCAGATCGATTACCTTGATCCCGGTGTAAAGAACTTCTGTCCCGGTTGTCAGGTCTTCGTATTTGGGAGGTTTATTATGAATATGCAATCCTTCTTTGGGAAGGTTTTGCAGTCCGTCGATTGCGTCTCCGGTCACATTCAATAAGCGGCCCAGGGCGATTTGCCCGTTTGGCATGGTAATGGGATGCCCCATCGGGACTACCTTCAGTCCTCTTCTTAATCCGTCAGTGGAATCCATTGCAATTGCGCGGATCGTATTTTCTCCGATATGCTGCTGGCATTCCAATATCAGTTTCGCTGATCCGTCTTTGATCACTTCCAGCGATTCGTATATTTTTGGCAGTTCGCTGCCTTCCTGATCAAAGCTGACATCAACCACAGGTCCAATAACCTGAACAATCTTTCCAATATTCTGATCCATCTTAAAACTTATTTATATCCTGAAGGGATTGAAATTTACAAAAAAGCAGAACAACTAATTAACTTTAAGGTTTAATAATACCAATCTTAAGTGTACATTAAGGTCACAGACCTGTTTATTATTTTCGTTATCACTTTTATTACGGTCTACCCGAAGATAGGAACAGGACTGCAATTATTCCACAGTGCATATGCATTGGCTGCGGAAAATTAATTTTCGCGTTTCATCATTTTCCCGGCAAGTAACAAAAGTTCCTGCTTCCGCGATGCTTCAACTTCAACAGCCTCCATCTCCAAAATGGCCTTTCTGTAATAGCTGTCCATTAACCCGACGGTAATCTGCCTGATGTTGATCTCGTCATAGATTTTTTTCACAGATGTTATTTTTTCACCCGGATCGAAATTCTTTGTCGTTATCAGGGACAGAAGTTCCTTTTTCTGCTCCGGCCCTGCCAGTTCGAGTGTTTTCAGCAGCAGGAATGTTTTCTTGTTGGAAACAATGTCTCCGCCTGTTTTCTTCCCAAATGTATCCTGATCAGCATACACATCCAGCAAATCATCACGCAGTTGAAAAGCGAGACCGAGGTTTATGCCAAATTCATAAATATGGTCTGCATTCTGTGGCGAAGCATTTCCGATCAGTGCGCCTGTTTTGAGACTGCAGGCAATCAGAACAGCCGTTTTCATCCGGATCATCTCCAGATAATCAGCGATCGAAACGGACAGACTGTCTTCATAATCCATATCGAGCTGCTGGCCTTCACAAACCTGGATTGCTGTTTGTGTAAACAAGCTGAGGATTTCGTGAAGCGCAGGACTTTTCGTTTTCAGCATGTAATGGTAAGCCAGGTTCGACATGGCATCGCCGGAGAGGATCGCGATATTTTCGTTATATTTTTTATGAACGGTCTTCCTGTTTCTGCGGAGAGATGCCCGATCCATAATATCGTCATGAAGCAGGGTGAAATTGTGAAAAGTTTCGAGCCCTAAAGCAGTATACATCGCTTCCTCAATTTTGCCTCCGAAAAGGTCGCATGCCATCAGTACCATGACCGGGCGTAATCGTTTACCTCCCATGTTGAAGGTATATTGAATGGGTTGGTAGAGGTTTGCAGGCCGGGCAGTGCCTAGCTGTTCAGCTTCTTTTTCAAGCAGGCCGGCAAAAGCGGTTTGCAATGATTTTATGGAGTACATGCTTAACTTTCTTTTCTGGTTACAGGTTCTTCGATTTCCAGCTCTTCGAGCTCGATATCTTCTTCCTCGTCATAAATAGTCAGCAGCGGCTCATTAAAGGCTTTGGTTGTTGTTAGCCTGTCCAGTCCGATCAGCAAGCTCGGGAGCAGGATCAGATTCGCCATTACGGCCACCAGCAGGGTCAGGGAAACCAAAACCCCTAAAGCCGCGGTTCCGCCGAATTTGGAGATACTGTAGACACCAAATCCAAAAAACAGGACGGCAAATGTGTACAGCATGCTCATTCCCACCTCACGTACCGTTTGTTTGACGGCAAGCGGAATATTCTGTCCGGTCAGCTTCAATTCCAGCCGGTATTTGGACAGAAAATGGATGGTGTTATCCACGGAGATCCCAAATGCAATACTAAATATCAGTAAGGTGGAAGCCTTTATCGGAATGCCGGTATATCCCATAATCGCAGCGGTGAAGATCAGGGGAAGAAGGTTGGGGATGAGCGACAGAATAACCATCCTCCATGAATTGAACATCGTTGCCATAATGGCTGCGATCAGGATGATCGCCAGTGCCACGCTTGAGATCAGGTTGTCAAGCAGGTACTCGGTTCCCTTGAAGGAAACCACACTCGACCCGGTAACGGTTACCTTGTATTTCTCTTTCGGAAAAATGGAATCCACTTCACGGGTGATGCCGGCGTAAAGCTCGTCCATCGCTTTAGTCCCGATATCCTTTACCCTGAAGCTCATGCGGGTAATCTGCTGGGTACTGTCTAAAAAGGAATGGAGCTGACCGATACTGTTTTGTGAATCCTGCAGGGAATTATTGGCATAAGCCAGGATAAAGTTCTTTTCCTGGTTCGTTGGCAAGGTGTAGTATTTTTCCTTTCCGTTGTAGAAAGCCTGTTTCGAAAATTTCAGAATATTGATCACCGAAAGGGGAGCTGACAATTCAGGATGATGCATCAGTTGCTGCTCCAGGTTGTCAATTTGTTTGAACGTAGCCATGCTCATGGCTTCTTTCGGTTTCTTTGCATCGATCACGATTTCCATGGGCAGAACACCATCAATATGATTCTCAAAGAATTTGAGATCCTTGTAAATCACATCGCTTTCGGGAATATCATCGACCATATACCCGGAACTTCTGATTAAGGTTGTGCCGTAAATGCCTGCCAGGAGTACGATAAAAGCTGAAATATAAACTGTTTTGATATGATTGGTGGTCAGGTTGACCAGTTTTTCGATTACATTTTGCAGGTGCTTATTTTCCAGGTGTTTGATGTGCCGGTGTTTCGGGGGCCTGATAAAGCTGAAGATAGCCGGGAGCATGATGATTGCCAGGAGATATAACGCCATGATGTTCAGGGAGGCAATGATTCCGAATTCCCTGAGGAGCTGGCTGTTGGTAATGATAAAGGTGGCGAATCCGCAGGCTGTGGTCAGGTTGGTCAGGAAGGTGGCTGTACCGATCCTGATGATCACCCGCTGAAGGGCTTTGATTTTATTTCGGTGAGCCCTGAATTCATAGTGATACTTATTGAGCATGTAAATGCTGTTTGGGATCCCGATCACGATCAGCAGGGAAGGAATCATTCCGGTGAGCAGTGAAATTTTAAAGCCCAGTAAAGCCATACTTCCCATTGCCCAGATCACGCCGGTGATTACGATTAGCAGTGGGAACAGGACAGCCTTTAGTGAACGGAAAAAAATAAATAAGATCAGTGCACACAATCCGACGGCCAGTGCGCTGAACATGTAGACCTCATTTTTGATGCGGATCGAATTGATCACCCGGATATACGGCAATCCGGAGTAATGAACATCCAGCTTTGTTTCTTTTGCGAAAGCGTCGCATCTGTTTTTGATCGCCAGCACCAGCTTTTCACGTTCCTTCGATTTCATCTTATCCTTGCTGACTGTGATGCCCAGCATATAAGCATGGTCTTTGGGATTATATAAAAGCCGGCGATAAAAGGGCAAGGAATGCAAGGTTTCGGACAGGCTGTCCAGTTCTTCCTGACTGGTTATGCGTTTCGGGAAAACCGGTTCCAGTTCGAATTTTCGTTCCCCTGTGTTTTTTTTCAGATTATAGGCGCTCGACACGGAGATCAGGTTGTCAACCCCGTCCGTGTTGCTGAGATCTTCATTGAGCTTCTGCCATTTGCTGAAGTGGGAGAATTGAAAGAAGTCGGGATCAATGATGCCGACTACAATCAGATTTCCTTCTTCACCGAAAGTACTCTTAAAATTCTGATAGTCAATATAAGCGGAATCTTTTTGAGGGAGGATTTGCGAATATTCGTATGACATTTCGACGCGCGTTGCCTGGTATGCCATAAAAACGGTGACTAAACCAAGCACGATAAGCAGAAGAATCCTGTTTCGGAGAATAAACCTGGAGAACCGAACCCACATAATGAATGTTTCAAAAAATTCAGGACGAAAATAGTCATTAAATCGGGAATATGAAAAACGTATAAAAAAAGAAGGTAAGTGATGTTCCCCGGGATTGGCTTGTTGTTTGCAGTCAGAAAGATAGCTTAAAACCATTAAACGACTTGCAGTTTTATACTTTGTTTCCTGATTCCGGCGGGAAAAGATTTTTTTTGCAAAAAGTTTTTTGTTTTCGGAAAAGCTGTTATTTTTGCAACGCTTTTGAAACGCAAGGGCACAACAACAAGATAAAAAATTCCCTAGTAGCTCAGTTGGTTAGAGCGGCGGACTGTTAATCCGTAGGTCGTAGGTTCAAGTCCTACCTGGGGAGCGAAATGTGTAAAATTAATCCGTTGTAAATCAGTAACTTACAACGGATTTTTTATTTTACTTCCCAACACATTTCCCAACACTAGTATAAATGGAAAAGCAATAAGCTACTGGCCCCGGATCTAAAAGAAAAACCCGGGATTTTTTAGTTCCCGGGCTTTTCCCTATTATTCCACCCTCAAGTTAAGCGCCAAAAAAAGAGCGGTAAACAAAGTATATGAAAGTTAAAACTTTTTTGCGAATTTAGCAAGAGAATAAGCAAAGACTCTGCACCTTTATCTGTCCAATGTTCCGGCGTCATCCCTATTGACCTTCGCCGGATTTCAGTATTTCTTTCACTTCGTTGTTGATTCGCGTTCTGTGAGGATCGTTAATAGAAGAACTGAATTCTTTAACTTCTTCGCTCCAATATCCTTTTTCCTTTGCCAGTTTCAATAGTTCCAGTTTGAGGAGCAGTATTTGGCGGGCTTTTGACTTATTCAGTTTCCTGACGCCTTCGATAAGAATAGTCAACTCACCAGAGTCCAGGGTCGAAAGCTCCGGGATGTAAAATGTTTTCATGATGGATTGTCAAAAATTGCGGTTCAAGATTAGCAACATTTTTGTTACCGTCCAATATGTCTTTCGTCTTTTCTTTGTTTTTAATAAAAAGGTGATGTTATTGTCATCTGTAAATTCAAAACAGATGTACAATATGACAAGCACAGAGAGACTTGAAAGCCTGTATCTGGATATACGCAGGATTGCTTAAAGTCATTATTTCTCTTCTTCGCTCTTTCCGAACAGTCGTGTAAGAAGTGGATTCATATTATTCAGGGCGTTCCTTTCTTCTTCATTCAAGGGACGGGGGGTAACTAATTTGATTAGCTCGAGTTTTGCCTTTACCCGGTCTTTAATCCGCAGTTTTTTCACTTCCTTGATGAAGGTATCGAAATCATTGTTGACGTAATCAATGATCCTGCCTTTTACGGTCAATTGAAGCTTGTTTTTTGCTCCTACCGGCCGACCGTTTGGGTTATTTGTTTTTCCTTTTACTCCCGCCATACTTCTGATAATTACAAATCTTAACACAAAAGTATCCTTTTGAACCTGCGGGATGACTGTTCCCCAAAGTGACTTTTCGACATTGATTTGATTTTTGCATCATAGCCAAACCACAATTTTTTGAATCGGTTTATTTGTGCCTGAACGAAAAAATAAACTGATATGGCAAGTGCTTTAAGTGGAGCTACAGGCGGTGCCGCTACCGGGTCTGCTCTGGGGCCATGGGGTACGGCAATCGGAGCCGGTGTCGGGCTGCTGGGTTCTTTTTTTGGAGGCAGGAAGGCTGCAAAGCAAAGAAGGAAAATGAACCAGTATCTCAATACACAGGATACTGAAAACAAAGCATGGTATAACACAAATGCCCTTTCTGATTATACGCAGAGGTCCGACACCCAGAACCTCATGCGCAATTTGCGTGAGAATCTTTCCCGCCAGAATAAGGCTGCCTCCAACACCGCTGTAATCACCGGTGCCACTCCGGAACAACAGGCCGTTCAGAAAGAGCTGTCAAACAAAGTTATCTCCGATACATACGCGAATGTCGGAGCCATGGGGCAGCAATACAAGGACCGTGTTACTTCCCAATACCTGAACCGCAGGGCTGACATCGCCAATCAGCGGATGGGGATGATGGAAGGGAGCGCGCAAAGCGGTGAGAATCTCATGAACTCAGGATTTAACCTGTTTTCCAATTCAGCAGCTTCATTGGCAAATCAACTATTAGGGAAATAAGGCATGGCATTGATTGATGATATCCTGAAAAATACGAAACCGGTCAATCCGATCCCGGCCAGGTCGGTCCAATACCACGATTTACCGATCTCAACAGGGGATTTTGAGTACCTGCAGAAAATAGGCTTCTCCCCGGACGCTATCAGGTCCGCATACGCTCCTTATGATCCTGACTCCAATAAAAGTGTTCTTGAGAACATTTATAAGCTTTCAGCCAAACAGCCTTCCGCTCCTGACGAAAAGAAGGTACAAAACGCACAGACTATTGCCGGTATAGGTGATGCCCTGGGAATGCTGGGGCAAATGTGGGCAGCCGGAAAAGGAGCGCATGTCAGGGAAAGGGATTACGGTCAGACAGCGTCCGGTCAGTTATCGGACAGGGTTGATCAGCTGAGAAACCTCTATACGCAAAGATCTGCAGAATATGACCAGGGCTTGTATGACGCGAGAATGAGAGATTTTGTTCGTGGACTCAATGACTATGACACAAACAGGAAAGGGATCCAAACCTCTCTGCAATCAAAAGCAAAAGCGGACATGGCTCAAAAGAACTGGGAAACGAAGTTTGACCAGAACCAAAAAAACTTTGAGACTTCACAGAAAGCAAAAAGAGAGAACGATGCCGTAACACAAGCGCAGGGATGGGCCAGGGTTCAGGATGCACAAAACAGGACGCTTGCATATATAGCAAAACAAGGGACAACAGGGAATTATCAAATGATCATTCCCGCAAACGCAAGTGACCCGGAGGCACAAACCGATCAGTTTGGAAATCCTATCCGATCCCTAACGATGTCGGAAGGGCAAATCGATGCTTACGCCAGACAAGCGCTCAATGATCCTGCTTTTCTACAAAGACACCCTCAATTGGTCCTGCAAAGGCCTGACCTTACAGGTTCCGGATCTTATCGCTATAAACCCAATCAGGATATCGCTGCCGCCTATGTGAAAGAACTGTATGATGCAGGCGCTCCCGCGGATTCGCAACAGTTTGATCTTTCCGCTTCATCGCGTCCTGCCTACCGTGGACCGGTGAGAAATGATGAAAGTGATGAATGGGATGAATTTGAAGTTTCTGAATTCTAAATATAAGTTATGCCACTTTATACAAGCAAAGGGAAAATATACGATATACCTGATAACCGGGTGAATGCTTTTCTGCAGGCAAGGAAAGATGCAAAGCCTTTTGAAAAGAAAAAGATTAACCTTCCCCCTGTTCCGGTTCCTGCAAACGAGGGATTATCTTTTACTCCTTCCCAATCTTCATTTTCTCCTTCATTGAAAGCTGAAGATACGGTTGCGACCGCGATGCAGAATTTTGATCGATTGAAGGCAGAGCAACCCAATGTACCCCGTGAAAAAGGGTTCTGGAACACATGGGCCGGTGATGCAGTAGAGAAGCTGGGGGAAGGCACAGCGTGGGCAGGCGAAGGTATCACCCGATTTGCTAATCTTCCCGTAAAGGTTTATGCCAATACCATAGCAAATAAAGAGGGGATGAACCCGGAAGAGAAATACGCCTTCTCGAAGCTAATGGCCGCTTCTGCTGCGAATACTTTGAATGTAGAGATGACCGCTGACGCACTGAAGGGAGTACAGGAAAAGCTAGCCGGTAAAGCTGACCGATACGGGGGTAAAGATTTTGCCGATTTATGGAAGGCAGGGGACAAGAGCGGGGCTATTGGCCATATCATGCTGGAAGGAGTTAAGAGCCTCCCAATGTCGATAATGGCCGGCGTTAATCCGGGTGTAGGTTTATCGGTTATTGGTGCGGCTTCTACCGGGCAGAAATATGAGGACCTATCGGACACTGAAAAGCCATCAGCTTTTGCATCATCGAAGGAGTGGCAGGATTACAGGAGCAATATGTCCATGGGGGAACTGGCCAAGGTTTCCAATGCATTTTTAAGCGGGGCGGCCGAAGCTGGCAGCGAACTCCTGGGATCGATCCCAATTTTTGGTTGGTTAGGCCGCACATACGCCAAACTTGGAGGGAAAGCAACGGGCGACATCGTTAAAAAAGGCGTTAAGAAGTGGATGGACGGGATGTTTGACCGTTATGGTCTTCTACTCGCACCTATCGCAGAAGGAAACGAGGAAGTGGCCAACAAAGTTGCCGAGAATACCATCGACTATTTGACAGGAGCCAGAACCGACTTTAAACCCTTTGAAGGTACCGGAGAATCGTTCGTTTACGGCGCTGGTGGTGGTGCTCAGTTTTCAGTAGCCGCACTACCTGGCGTAATAGCCAATCGCTTCACTGGGAAAAGGCAAACGGATATGCCGACTGTTCCTGAAATCAGCATACAGGATCAGGTTAATACCCGGATGCAGCAGGTCCAGCAGGCTATCCGTGAATCAGCCAATCCTGATATGGGCGCAGTTGTTTCCGCTATCGTCCAGGGCGGTGAACAGCCTGTCCGTATTACCGGCGGTCGTATTGTGACCAGACAGGACGGAAGTATAGACCGGGAAAACTCTGACAAGCAAATCTTCTACATTGATGAACAGGGAAACAAGAAAGTCACCTCCATTGATTTCGTTGAAGAAATAGCAGAAAATATGCCCCTTCCGGATGCCCTGAACTACGCAGGTCAGACTATTCAGGATGAATTCAGGGCAGAGCAGGAAAACGCCGCAGTACGTCCATACGAAGTGAATGAAACCGTCACGGCTGATATGGGCAACGGGATCACATTTACAGGTCAGATTACAGCTGTCGATGATCAGGGAATGTATGTTGTCACCGATGCCCAGACCGGCCAGCAGGTAACCATTGAACCCAGGCAAATTGTCGATCAGGACAACATACAGGGTGTTGAGAATGGATCCGTTGTCGACTACATGGATGATCAGGGCAACGAGAGAACCGGGACCGTGGACGATGCTCACGGGGTCAGGCCTCAGGGTTTGGTAATCATTGACGGGGAGGGCATCCCTATTGAGAAAATTTTAGGGCTGACAGAGCAAAGGAAAGCAGAGCAGGCAACTCAGACACACGGGCAGCCTATGTCTGCACCGCCCATAAAGGCTATCCGGCTGGGGAAAGATTCTTTTGATTTCAAACAGAATGATGACGGTTCCTTCACCTTTGTTCCATCTGAAAAACTTGATGCCGATAGCGCTTTGGAGAAGCTCGAAAAAGAATTCAAGGATAATAAGAAGTGGGAAGTAGTTGCCGGGAAAGAACAAATCGAAGTGCCCCCGGCAAACCCGTTTCAGGATCCTACTTTACAAACTGTCGTGAAAAGCATTCAGATAAGGCGTAAAAATAATCAAAATGCTACACAGCCAACGGGCGGAGACAACAACTTGTCAAAAAGTGAGGTAGATCCCGGATTGAAGGCCGAAGCTGAAGCGGAAACAAAGCCGTCTTATTCCTTCAACGGGAAGGATGTTTCAAAAGACTATGTCCACGGAGTTATCGAAGATGCGCAAAGTAAAGAGGATCTGGCCGGACTGACCTACAGAAATGATCCGGATATCGATGCCATGATCGAAAAGAAATTTCCTGCGCCAAAAACTACCTACCGGATCGGAAAAACAGAAGTTTCCCGGGACCGGGCATTGGCCAGAATTGACATGGCCGGAACACAGGAACAATTAGAGGAACTGAAGATCGGGAACGATCCGCAGATGCAGCAAGCTTACAATGCAAAGCTGGCCGAATTCCGGGAACGGGATGACCAGGCTCAGGCTGAAATTAACCGGAAGCATGACAAGCTTGTCTCGATGATGCAGTCATACAACCAGATTTCACCCGCAGAAAGAAGGCGTATCAATACAGCCTCCATGATGCAGCTTGCTTCTGAATTAGGCTACTACGTAAAGTATGAAAACGGCAACGGTGTCCGGATCTTTAGAAACGGTACTGAAATCCGCAGGAATGCGGACAGATTGTCCAATGATGAAATTCAGTCTCACCGCTCATTATCTGACTACGATGAGCCGGTTCAAAAGTTGGCCGGTTCTTTATTGCTCCCGTTGAACGTTGAAGGAGTAGAAATCGGCACCATGCAGCCCAAAGAGATTAACCAGGCTATTTTGGATGTCCAGGCGGGAAAGAAAACAGTTCTTTCCAACCAGCTTCTTGATGAAATTGAGAAAATTCATACCTCAGGCATCGTGCGGATTAAAGGTGACCGGAAGACCGGATTTCCCGGAATGGAGGTCCCGATCGATGAATATGTATCCATGATCAACAGCGATATGAGTGAAGCCGATAATAACGCAGCTGTGCTCATTCCTGAAGATGTTGCCCTAAATATCGAACAAGATCAGTTATCCCCTGAAATACTCAGCCAATTTGAAAACCTAATATTTGAAGGATATGAAAACACCCAGCGACAAACCACAGGTACAGAACAACCCAATGCCCAGTCCGGCACAAGTGAAAGCGTACCTGAAACTTCGCAACCACAGGAATCTGAAAATGTTGAAGGAGAAGTACCGGAACAAGTAACCGACAGCATTTCAGAAGATGAAAAACCTGTTGAACCAGCCGGAGAAATTGATTCAGTCGAACAGGGAGAAAATACCCCAGAGGAAGAACAAAGGAAGGGAGTCAGCGAAGGATTGGAAGAAAAAGGGACACAGACTACCGCAAACCAGGTGACATCTGGTTTTAATGGTGATTTCCTTGCTTTAGCTAACCGGGTGATAGAGAATGATAAAATCAGGCAGGAAGAAGCAAAGGTCAATACAAATCCCTCTGAAGCGCAGAAAGAAGCCGGTAATTATAAGAAGGGCCATGTCAGGACCCAGGGTTTTGATATCACCATCGAAAACCCCAAAGGATCCGTTCGTTCAGGAGTAGATGAAGATGGCCGGGCATGGGAGCATACCATGCAGAATTCATACGGCTATTTCAAACGTACTGAAGGAAAGGACGGAGATCAGATAGACGTTTTTTTAGGCGATAATCCAACTTCCAAAAGAATCTTAGTTGTTGACCAGAACAACCCATACACAGGCGAATTTGACGAGAGCAAAGTCATGTTAGCGTTTGATACCGCCCAGCAAGCGAAAGATGCATACATGTCAAACTATGAACCCGGTTGGACCGGATTCAGAACAATTACCGAAGTGCCGGTTGAGAAATTCCGGGAATGGCTGTATGACGGTGCCAGACAGAGGAAACCGTTTTCGGAGTATAAAGGCATGTCAGATCTAGTTAAAATACAAAAAGAAAATAATAACTTTGAGGAAAACCAGATAGATGAAAGAGCGCAAACGTATAAAACCAAAGAAGGGCAAGAAATACAATATACCCTCCAATTTGGTGACTACGACAGGACAGGCACCGGTGACCTACAACGGAAAGATAATCAAAGACAATCCCCAAGTCTTAGAAAATTAAGGCCAGGCGAAATTTCATCTGTAGAGATGAAATACACCGCGGATAAAAATTTTGTATTCGACGGCCGGAACAAAATTGAAAGCACCGATGATGTTGCCTACCTTTTCAGGCAGCTTGAAAATAAGTCGGTGGAAAATATGTTTGCAGCCCTGATTGACGAAAAGGGAAAACCTACTATTCTGCATCTTTCCATGGGAGGCCGTGCCGGAACGGTGATTGATTTTGGTATCCTGTCCGATGCAATTCACCGCTTTAAGCCGAAAAAGGTTTATCTTTTGCACAATCATCCCTCCGGAAACCTTCAGTATTCAGAGGCAGATATAAGGATGCATCAAAAAGCCCGTGACGCTTTTGGCCAAGACCTGATCGGAGAACATATCATCATCAATACTACTTCAGGGCAATATGCCAGCTTTACGACCAGATATGACTATGAGATATCAGACCGTCCAATAGATGTTGAAAATGCCCGGAATTACCGTGTTTTGAAATTTGACAAACAGGTATTCAGAGAAAACACAGTACTGCCGGTACAGGTTACAGGTTCCGCTGATGTGGCAAAGTTTGTAACAGCACAGCGGTTTTCCGCAAAGGATAAGCAATCCGTACTGTTATTGAGCAGAAGCAATAACATTGTGGCTTATCTTCATATTTCTTCCACGGATTTTTCGTCAAAAGAAAGCGTTGAAAATCTCATTAAGGAATTACAGGCCTATGCCGGGCGTTTCGGGGCAAAAGGCATTATACTAACCGGAAAAATTCCTGATACAAAATCAAAGTATGATGCTCAGGAGTTACAAAATTTCCGGATTGGTATCAGATCTCTAAAAACCAATCTTGAGAACCTGGATGTGTCCCTGTTGGATTATGTTTTTGTAAAATCAGATCTGAACCATGAGTCTATGGTCGATGAAGGACTAATGGAACCGGAAGGGGAATACAGGCCTTTGGGCAGAATCACAGTTGACGGGATTGACCGGCCTGCAAAAAACAGTGAAGGAAAGACAATTCACCCCACGGAGTCGGGGATCAGAAATTTCTGGCGGTGGTTCTCTGATTTTGATAAAGCAAAACGCATCGAGAAGTTAAGAAATTCAAAACCCATTGAAATTACGGGTAATGAAATCACTCCAAGTGATGATCTGAAAGAGTATAAGAAGAACGCGCTGGAATATGGGAAGAAACTCCAAGGAGAATATATAAATAAAGATACCGGCGCAACTGTTATGTTGCAACGCGGAAGAAGGAACGGAGGAATAAATGAAGTACTGCAACATGATTATAAAGATGTTGAACATCTACAGTCGATTGCCGCTATTCCGCAGATAATCGAAAATGGAATTTATATCGACAGTAGAGAGAACGATAATAAGGAAAAAAATCCCGATGTTGCGCGATACGATTATTATGTTTCTGGGTTAAAGATTAGTAATGTTGACTATACTGTTCGTTCAAGCATTGCAATTGACACGAAAGGGAACCGTTATTACGACCACAAGTTGACGCAGATAGAAAAAAGAAAACTGCTTGATTCACTTTCCGGAATAACAACTCCCGGGTTTAATCAAGCAGTTTATAACGGTTTTGGCACAACGCCCGGCACTAAGCCTACTACCGAATACAAAGATAAAAAATTACTTGATCTTTTACAAGTAAGGTCATCAAAAGTGATTGATGGCCAAGGAAGACCATTAGTTGTATACCACGGCAGTCCGGTAAAAGGCATCCAGACTTTTGACCTTAATAAATCAGGGCAGAATGTTCAGGGAGAAAGAGGTGCAGTTTTTTTCACCGACAACGAAAAATTAGCGGATGATTTTTCTTATGAGCGCCTTTCGACGAATGTTCCATTTAAAGATATAAAGGGTAAAAAGGGGCAGGTCTATCCTGTTTACCTGAGAATGATGAACCCGTTTGATCTTCGGAATATGACCCCGGAAATGGCTGAAATTCTGTCAAAAGAGGATGGATTGCTTTCTTGGGAACAGGTTATTGAATGGTCCAAAGTAAAGAACAGGCAGCTTATAAAGGCCGGATTACCTAAGCCATTGAGTAAGTTAGCCGCCTACGGCTATGATGGAGTGATAGCTGGTTTGAATGAGGGTGGTTCGGAATATGCCGTCTTTGATCCTTCGCAGATTAAATCAGTTGAAAATGAGGGAGCCATTGATTCAGAATTCTTCGATATCTTAGAAGAACAGAAAGCAGGATACTCAAAATCCAGCGGATCCACATCAAATAAAAATCAACCCGGAACAACTGAGCAGGCCCGTATTGAGTTGGACAAAAGGCTTAAAAATTTAAGGTTTCGTATCCGGGAAGCATGGGAAGACCGCCATTTGGCCGTAAAAAGATTTCTGGACCTTCTCCGTGAAAAAGGAACTGAGATTCCCGAATATAACGACTATTACCTGCAGGCGACCCACATCAACGGTAAAATAGATGCACAGCTAAACCAGTATGACAGGAGCTTTCATGTGCCGCTTAATGATGCAATCCGTGACCTGGAAGACAATGGAGCCAGTTACAGGAGCATAGAGAACTATGCGATTCTCAAACACGGGCTGGAACGCAACGAATGGATGCGGCAAAAAGCCATTGATGATTTCATGGCTGCCAACCCTGATGCAACCTATGACCAGATTACAAAGTTTGAAGATCGTCTCCCGGATGACTTTTCCGGGATCACCGCAGTCCAGGAAGAGGTAGAGATGTCAGCCGAAGAATTCATAAGCGATTTCGAGGCCAAGACAGGCAGCCAAAAACTTCTTGATAATTTCTGGGGCAAAGTCAAAGAGGCCACATCGTTTGCACTAAAAAAGCAGCTTGAAGGCGGATTGATTGACAAGAAAACCTATGACGAACTTATTGCCCGTTACCGGTATTACATTCCCCTTCGCGGTCACGATGCAGAAACGGCGGAGGACAGGTGGGATTACAGTCCTGATATGGGGACCTACTTTTCTGCTCCTTTACTTGTGGCAAGGGGAAGAAAAACAAGGTCTGAAAGCCCGTTTGCCTTTATCAGTCAAATGGCTCAAAGCGCAGTTACTTCCTCCAACAGGAATTTGCTCAACCAAACGCTGTTAAGACTGGCCGGTAAGGACAAAACAGGATTGTTAAAGGCAAGCAAAACATGGTATGTACAGGCCGGGGTTAACAACGAAGGGAAACCCGTTTTTGAATCCCGGTCTCCCGCTTACTCGGATGATGCCCAAACATTCAGAGAGAATATTGAGGAATTCGAAGAGCAGATGAAAAAACTGGCCGAACAGGGTCTTGCATTCCAAAGCGGAGCAAAGCTGAATATCGGCGGACTGTTTATTAAACCTTCACAGGCGGAGCAACACGAGGTTCATGTTTACCAGAATGGCGTTGAACACGTTGTTTACATTAACGCCAATCCTGCTGTGTCCAGGGCTATTACCGGCATGAATTCCAAAGATCTGCACAAGGATCTTCAATGGCTTGCTAAAAGATCGAAATGGATGGCGGCCAATTTTACCACGAGGAACCCGGTCTTTGTTTTATCTAACTTTTCCCGTGACTATATTTTTGCCTCGTCCATCCTTTCTGTGAAGGAAAATGCGCTGTATGCATTACAATTCCAGCGAAACATTCTGAAATCAGCCGGGGCGTTGCAGCGATATTTAAGAGGCAAAGCGGACCTGAGTAAAGCCGAGGACCGGTTTATGGTGGAATATATCATGAACGGGGCAAAGACCGGATTTTCTCACCTGGTAGAACTTCAGACAATCCAAAAGAAGATTGAGCGGGAACTGAAGAAAGGCGACAAAAAGAATGTCTTTAGATACCTGATTGATACGATTGGCTCTTTTAATGAGTTCGCGGAGAACTTATCCCGGTTATCGGTTTATATCACCTCCCGGGAACAGGGCCGGGGTATTGTCCGGTCGGTTTCCGATGCGAAGGAAGTTACAGTAAACTTTAACCGCTCAGGTGCCGGAGGCTACGGATCCCAATGGATCAGGCCCCTTTATCTGTTTGTCAATGCAGGGATTCAGGCTTTGTCAAATTTTACCAAAGTAGCCGGGAAGAATCCCGGTAAGACAGCGCTCCTTGTTTCATCTTATGCCATGACCGGCTTTTTGATGCCCATGGTAGCTTCTCTTCTCGGCGGTGATGACGGACTGGATGAATACTTGAAACTGAGTGACTGGGAACGCCAGAATAACCTTTGCATATACACCGGTAAAGGTTTTATTAAGATCCCGTTACCTCACGAATTGCGGGTATTCAATAAAATGGGTGATGAGATTTATCAGTCTGCATTCGGGCAAAAGGATGTGGCACAATCGATTCTTGATGTGTCGCTTGGATTTGCCGATCTTATTCCGGCCAATCCAATGGGATCACTGGAAATAGAATCCTGGTCAAACCTGCTTCCGGATGTATTTCGTCCCTTTGCCAACCTTGCCGAAAACAAAAACTTCATGGGCGGCAGGATATGGAATGAATGGGCTGATCCGAATAAACCGGGTTATTTAAAGGTAAGAACAAACAAACGGGGCGAACCATACGCGCCTTCTTTCCTGGTTCGGATTGCTGCCGATTTGGACCGGGCTACCGGAGGTGACGGGGTGGAAAAAGGACTGGTCAGTTTTAACCCCGATAAGCTGAATCATATCATGAGAGGATACTTCGGCGGGCTTTACAATGTGGCCCAACAAGGACTGGATATCGCAAGTAAAACCTACGACTGGACACAAACCGGAGAATTTGAGTTAAAGGCAAGGGAAACTCCCCTGCGCACTTTCTATACTTCTTCTGATGACCTGCAGGTGTCAGGTAATGGATTGAATTCTAAATATTACAAGGTATCCGGCCAAATGCAGGAAGTGGACAGAAAGATAAAGGGGTACCGCGATCAGGCTGCATCCGGAGAATTAAGCCTTGGCGGGTTCTCTGACAAGATAAAAAGTATGGGGTCTGATGTGGAAAGATTAAAACGGACAGACCCTATTATTAAATCGATCAAACGATATGAAAGCTATCTCAAAGAGCTGAACGGACAGGACCAGAAGGAACTTGAAAAAGTAATCTCAAACTTAAAAAAAGAGGTAATCAGTATTAACAACCAAACAGAATAATCATGATCAAGGCAAACGTTAAGCTGGCTGCAAAGTATTTCCCTAAAGAGAAAAAGGACAGGGAGAAGATTGACACGGCAAAAAGCGGGGATACCAGGAAAAACAATATTGTTTTAATGGACGCCTTTACTGCATGGACGGGGCTCGACTCTTTCAGGAAAATGGCCGAAAGAAACAAAATGTACACCTTTTCGGATCAATGGGGAGACCGGATTCCTAATCCGGACGGTCCGGGATCGATAACCGAACGCCGGAATATATTGAATCAGGGCAGTATACCGCTTCAAAATAACAGGATCCGCGGAATTGCCCGGTCCGTTATTGGTGTTTTTCAAAGTATGCAGACTGAACCGGTGTGTACGGCCAGAGACCGGGATGAGCAGTCTGACGGGGAAATGATGTCCGCTACCCTCCAGTACGTTTACCAGCGTAACAAGTTGTGGGGATTGGATAGCAATTGCCTTTTGTATTTTATCGTTACCGGCGTTGGCGCTTTTAAAAGCACATGGGGGTGGAGGAACGGCTCCATGGATGTTTGGGATAACCTGGTTAATCCGAACAGGTTGTTTTTTGACAACCATATGCAGGATCCCCGCCATTGGGACTGCCATTTGATCGGTGAAATACACGACGTGGGCCTGTATGACGTGATGGCGCAATTCTCACACGGCTCGCGTGAAAAAGCAGAAGAAATACGAAGGATCTATGCCGGTTGCAACAGGGAGCGGACAATCGCCTATGTGGATAACCTGAGGGAAAACCTAAGGAATCATTTGGATTTCTTTATCCCCACCGATGAGACCAGGTGTCGGGTGATCGAAATATGGAAGAAAGAAAGCAAAGAAAGGCTGTTGGTCCATGATGCTTTGACCGGAGAGTTCTACAAAGCTGAACTGGAAGATGAGCGCAAATTAACCCAAGAGAATAAAATCCGCAAGGCAGATCAGGCAGCCCAGGGAATTGCGCCCAAAGATATGAAGCTGATAAAATTCGTTTGGTTTATCGATAACTACTGGTATTACTATTACATGTCGCCGCAGGGCGATGTTCTGGATGAAGGAGAAACACCTTTCTGGCATGAATCACACCCATATTCATTTAAGGTGTACCCCTTCTATGATGGTCAGGTTTTCCCGTTTGTCAGCGACTTTATTGATCAGAACCGTTACATTAACCGGCTGATCACTTTACAGGACTTTGTTATCCGATCATCTGCCAAAGGTGTACTGGCCGTCCCGGATGACCTGCCTGACGGGTGGCCCATAGAGCGATATGCCAGCGAATGGGCCAGGTATAACGGTGTTATCCTCTTTAAGGCAAAGCCAGGCGTCCCGTTGCCACAGCAAATTGTTTCCAACGTATCGCAGTTAGGAATAACGGATATGCTCTCGATCCAGCTTAAACTACTCGAGGACATATCCGGAGTACAGGGAGCGCTGCAAGGGCAGGCGCCCAAAGCAGGAACGCCAGCATCTCTTTATATGCAGCAAACGCAGAATTCATCAACATCCCTTACCGAAATATTTGAAGCATTCCGGGAATTAAGGGAAGAACGGGATATGAAGAATATGAAGCTGATCCAGCAGTTCTATACCGAGCCACGGTATATTAATATCAGCGGGAACAGTGCACAGGGCAAAAGGATGGTGTATAATCCGCAAAAGGTCCGGAATGCCGAATTCGATCTTTCGATAACAGAAAGTACTTCTACCCCTGCCTATCGGATGGTTATGAATGACTTTTTGATGCAGATATACAATACCGGCCAAATATCCCTGGAAGAAGTACTTCAAAACGGGGCTTTCCCGTTTGCCGATAAGTTGCTGCAGTCGATCAAGGCGCGCGGCGGTCAGATAGGTGCCGGCAATGTAGCTCCTGAAGGCGGACAGGTCGTGCCGCAGGATATCGGGCAGCAAGTTATGCAGGGTACAAGCCCGATCGTTCAGCAGATGTTAACCAGAAAAGCCGCTTAATATGAAACCGGTAACGTTTATTTACTCGCACGATAATATCTTCCAGGGCGTAAAACAGGAAGCCTCCCATTTGGCTATACGGAAAGCAGACAAGGACGGAAACAGTTTGTTTGAACAGATGGTCTTTGATGAAGCATATCTGCCAAAATTCCGGGAACTGTTCTTCGACGCGCAGGCCGAAGTGACTCCGGCCCTGTCTGCCTACATGAAGGAAATTCCCGTTGAACCTGAATATTTTGAAACGCAGGATTTTTCCAAGAACCGGGATTATACCTTTAGCCTGATTATGCCCGATGACTTCAATTTTCACCTGGTTAAACCGGTTGATATCAAGATCAGGCAATTCCTGATTTCATATATCATGTATCGCTGGTTGGAAACCAAATTGCCCGGTGACGCAGCTACCTTTTTCGAACGGGCTGGTAAGGTGCTAACTGAGGTAAAGGCTTTACTCAGTGTACGGGTTGGCCGAATACGAAGATGGACAGGATATTGGTAAGAAGAAAGCCAGGGGTTACCTGGCTTTTTATCTTGAAGTCATTCGTTTGAGATGCTGCGGCTGTTCCGGATGATTATCATTTTAGTAGTTCAATCAGTTTTCCGTTCATTCCTCCCCTACTCCTTACTTTCCTTTCCCTGGCCAGCTGGTTTAGTTCGTTTCGCCCGGGTTCTCCAAACTTGTTCAGTACCTCTACCAGGCGAAAGAACGGCCAGCCGGTTAGGGCATATTCTTTATTTAAAAATTCTTCTACCATCGGGAAATCTCATTTCCTTTATTAATCGACAGCATGCGTAGATAAATATTCCCGTCAAAAAAGACAGTGAGTGAAGGATATGATTGCTGGTTTTACTAAGAGAGCTGACGGTTAAGGCGATAACCACTGTTGTCAGGAATATCACGTACTTTCTTAAGTTTAAAATCTTAATCCCGTTACTGAAAGCTGTTATGCCAACATACAGCCCGGTCATCATATAGATCATGCCGGAGGCGCCAACGGTTGGAAGATCATCAGCTGCAAGAAATGATAACAGAAATCCTCCGGTCAAGGAAGCTAAAATAAGGATCCATTTACTGATTAGTCGTTCCGTGGCACGGAAGATTCCCACAAAAGCCAGCGAGTTGACCATTAAGTGAATTAAACCTGCATGCTGAAACAAGTAGGTGATATGAGTATAAAATGGCGATGTGTTTGTGTATCCCAGCTCGCTCCCAAAGAAGACATATACCAGGATAAATACAAGTACGAATACATATTTCATACAAGGCTCGGCTTTTTAAGGAGTTGATAGTACAGATTCATGGCCCGGGGAGCTGATATGTAAAACCGCGGGGCGCTTTGTTCTGAAATGATCCTTGCTATTTGAGAAACAGCCATTTGTGGATTCTCTTTTGACAGCTCGATATGCCGGGTATAAATCTCGGTGTAAAGGTCATACTTTGCATCTAATCTTGGTCTGGCATGCCTGGCCCTTCGAATGATCACATAACAGGCACGGGCAGAAAGGTAGAATGACTTTGCGGGATGATGGATGGCCTTTTTTACAATATCAGAAACAGATATGTAAGACCCCGATTCTTTGCGTATCGACTCACATACGTTAAAGAAATCTTCGTTTCGTTCTTCTTCGTAGAATAATCTCATGTTCACAAAATTACAGGGACGCAAAGTTTTCTTTCGGGTGATGGGGGTGTTTGTTTTCGACATTGGAAACGGCACTTTTCGACATGGGTAGCTGTTTTCGCACCAATGACTTACAAAGGAGTTGTGATTTCTTTTTTTTGCTGTGAGTAATTAAAAAATTTATCATGGCTGATATTGAAAAAGAAATGACAAATGACCCCCCGAAGGGGCGTGCAGCTATCCTGGGAATGTACAAATCGGCCAACCCTGATATGCAGGATGATCCGGACGATGACAATCTTTTGGGATTTGCCCACGAACGATACTCGGACCTTGAAGGAAGGCATAAATCATTAAGCGATGCCAATACCAGGCTGGCGGACCGGATCGCCAAAGATCCGAAACTGGCTGCTGTAATTTCCATTCTTCTTGGAGATGAACCCAAATCACTTCCCTACGCTGTTGCCAATGTTTACGGGAAAGAACCCTTCGACCTGGAAGGGGAAGCTCTTAACGACTTTGAGACGGGGTATCAGGAAAACCTGAGCCGGTTGGCTGAAAGCGAAAAATTGCAGGCTCAGGCCATGGAAAATATTGCCAAATACCAGGAACGGCTTGAAAAATACGGGAAAGACAATTCCCTGACTGAAGATCAATTGGACCAGGTACACAATGCCGTTGTGCAGATGGCTGAAAGCATCCTGATGGGAGATATTCCCGACAACCTCATTGATTTGGCCCATAAGGGACTAAGCTATGACAAAGATGTGCAGGAGGCCGCACAAACCGGGATGATTGAGGGAAAGAACCAAAAGATCGAGGCCAAAATGAAGGAGAAAACGGAAAGCGCCCCTGTTCCTGACCTGGGGAATTCCTCCGGTGCGGGGAGGAATAAACCGGGACAAATGAAAAAGAACAAAAGCTTTTTTGATGAATTAAAAGATGTTTAATAATAAATTGACTAAAATGAAAGATCTGTTTAAGAAACTTAAAGACAGTGGATTGCTGTTATTTGTATTCATGCTGCTTTGCTCCTTTTTCGGAGTAAGTGACGGCGGTATGCTTACGGCCGAGGCCATTCTTCCTGCCGGTGGTGGTGCTGTTGAAACTGACGCCATGGTTACTGCAACGGAAACCAGGACCAATTCGCCGGATTTACTTCTTGATACTATTGATAAAAAGGTTACCAAAATACGGCCTCATGACGTCGTATTGGATACGATTTCGCGGCATACCGGAGATGTTAAAACCAGCGACAACCAGACTGTGCGGCATTACGCGATCGATGTAATTGATATGACTGCCACACTTACCGCCGCTTATGCCGGCGGTGATTCCCAGACAGCGCTGACCACATCAAATAACAAGGTCTTTGCCAGTGAGCAAACCATTATATGTTTAGGTGTTTCAGGCTATAAAGATGATCATGTTACGGTTGATCCCGACCACGATCTGATGCTGTATGTTACAGGTCACGACGCCGCAAAGAAGCCGCTGGTTACAGCAGTCAACGGGACGGGCGCTGATGGTATGACAATACCGGCCATTGCACTGAATACCGTTTTACTTAGGGGTGGCAGGGCCGGATCTGAAACCCAGATCCAGACTGATCCTTATTCCGGAGTTCCGACAGACTTTACGCAGTACCTGCAGAAGTTCATGGCCCAGGTTGAAATGTCTGAAATCTTTAAACGTGCAGATAAGGAGACAGACTGGGAGTTTACCGATGCAGAGGAAGAAGCTGTTTTTGATATGAAACGTGTTCAGAATGTGTCGTATTGGAAGGGCAAAAAAGGACGTATCAAGGTTACCAACAAGCACAATAAAAAGGATGAAGATGTTTACTTTACTGAAGGGATATGGACACAGGCCGGAAAAGAATTTGACTTCGACGGTACTGTGACTATCAATAAGATGGTAACGTTTATGAAGACCAGTTTTACAGGGAATGCTTCGGGGAAGAAAAAGGTATTCATCGTCGGGAGCGATCTGCTCGAAAAGCTGGAACAGGTTGAGTATAACAGGATCGTGTATGTTGGCGAGAGGCAGAAGGCTCACGGGCTTGAATTCAGTTCTATCGTGTCAAAATTCGGGATGCTGCTTATCGCTCACGACCAATCTTTGGACGATATCGGAATGTCTGCCTGCGGGTTTGTTCTTGACGCCGACTTCCTGCGTAAATGGACAATGGGCTGGAAGGTTAACAACTTCGACTTCCGTAAATCCGGGCAGTCCGACTCTGATGGCCGGGGTCTGATTGAGCCTTGCGGATTGGTTCTTAAGAATCCGAAAGCGCACGTTCGTGTTTACTTTAACAAAGTGGCATAATGGCTACAAAAAGATATAGATCTTCTACGGGAGTACAGCTTGTATTTCCCATAGAAGTTGGAGGTAAAGAAATGTTTATTGAACTTATCGGACCGAGAAGTGAGTTTATCACCTCGGACGAAAAGATTCAAACAGCGCTTGAAACCAATAAGCGTTTTAAAGCCGGATTTGTTGTCCTGGCAGAAACATTCGGAGAGGCAAAAAAAGCTGAAAAGGAAAAAACACCTGCCCCTGGAGGGACGACAGAAGTTCCTGAGATTACCAATATCCAGGAAGCAAAGGAATATTTGCGCGCAGATCCTTATAAGGTAGCTCATCAAAGCCTTAATACTCCGGATAATATTCTCAAAAAAGCCGCAGAGCTGAATATCATATTTCCAAACTTAAAAGTTTGATGTTTTCTAAAACTTAACCGAAAAAGGCTGTTGGTACCGGGTTACCGGCAGCCTTTTTTCATAAAAAGAAATGACAAAGGCAGACTTCATATCGCGCACAATGCAAATCATGAATGAACTGGGATGGGATGATATTTCATCCGGTGCATTTTTTAATTCGGATGCAACTAAAGTTGAGAAGCATATCGAAAGCGTATTTGTCGATGCATGGCGAAAAGCCACAGCGTTATTCCCTAAAGTCTACTTTGAATCACGGGATTTTTCGGCAAGCAAGCTGACATATGATATCAGTACCGGGACCGGGTTCATCCTGCTGCCGGCTGACTTCTATTTGCTGTTTTCCTTTAAGATGAAAGGATGGCAAAAAAGGGTCGAAACAGCATATTTGTTTTCTGATCCGATTGCCTCTGTCCAGGCGAATGAATATACCCGTGGAAACCATATAAGGCCGGTTGTCATCCGGACAATCAAGCCCGTACTCACACGCGAAGGAGACAATTTTGTAACGAAGATGAAAGATGCGTTGGAATACTATTCTCTGCCAAAAGGCAAAGTTCATCAGGTGGAAGAGGCAATCTACATTCCGCTTATCCAACCTCTGAGCGATGAAACAATCCTGAATGAGAAACTAATTGCACCGCTTGCCTATCTGTGCGCAAGTCAGGTGTTCATCATATTTGAAAAATCCGAAATAGCTAAAGTTTTGGAGTTAAAAGCAACTGAAATAATTAGATGATATGACCGATACGACTATAGGATATGATTTGGCAAAAGCCCTTAATAATATACCTGTTTTAAGGTACCTGAAAGATCCTGTTACAACCATTGAAGAATTGTGGCTAAAATATCCACAGGGCGGCGAATACGGGTGGTATGCCTTTGTAGTATCGAAACAAACATTTGTTTGGTGGAATACAGAGGAAAGCGATTGGGAATTTTTATCCAAAGGAGACCTTCAAACAATGCTTGGCGTTGACCCATCCTTGCTGGCAGAGGGTGATACGCCTGTATGGGACGGAGCCGCGTTCGTTGTAAGAAAATTGTCAGATAGTGTCAATTTAGAGACTAAATCTAACCTAACAATAGGGTTGAAAGATAGTAACTATAATGGCTTTATCTGCGACTCTTTATCAAAACTAAAAACACTTATTGCGGCTAATGTAAAAGGGAAATATGTCATCAATTCCGATATAGATTTGGACGAAGATATTGTTATCCCTCCAGAAACCACGCTTGAATTTAGACAATCCGGAATATATCCGCAAGGACACAAAATAACATTTCAGAACACAAATATCATTGCAGATAACCATATTTTCAAGGGATTATTAGGGACTATAAATGAGGAAAATTTAGGAAACGAGTACTCGATAAATTCTCCTTTTTTTCCAAGTTTTACGTTTGCTGGTAAACTTGCAAATGACCAAATACAGGCATCTTGGTTTGGAGCTAAAGGAGATGGCGTGATTACGGATAATATACTTCAAACCGGTTATACGGATAATACTCTTGCTTTATACGCAGCTTTTTATGCTTCGCAAATGTTTGGGGGTAAGATCGTAAAACTTGATGATGGGGTATTTGTTGTTGATTATCGGATTCATGTAAATCATTCTCATACTGGTATAGTTGGGAACGGATTTAAGACGATGCTAATGGATGGGTACAATAACCTCATGTCTCCTGATGTGATCCAGTTCGGGACAACTACTTACATTAATGAGGTTTGGGATCCTTCCAAATGGCCAACCAAAACACTCGATGGAAGCAGGGATTTAACCGCTGACGAATTATCCAGAATTAATATTGAGGACATCACAATTAGGAACATTAAGTTCTCTAATCTGACGGGGTATAATGACCTTAAGTCACCTGATTATGGAGGTAATCTTGAAAAATATACGGCGTACAGTAACAGGTGGTATGCAAATACAAACAGAAGAAACCACGCCATTGGGATCCGGAGCTGTAAAAATATCAAAATCAAAGATATTTATTTATGGAAGGTTATAAATGTCGGGATTGAGATAAGGGACTGTTACAATGTTACATTTCAGAATTCTTTCTTTTCCTATATGCGTTCTCTGAAATATGCAGCAGGAGGTGGATTACACGGAGGAAATATGATTGATATTATGCCTCCCCCAACCGGAACCATTCCTTTTGAGTACACGGATAATTTTGATTTGGGGCATATTCTTCTTGACAATCTGCATGTGATAGGTTCCGAACTGAATCTGAATGCCGCCTCACAAAAAATGTTTATCCCTGCTGTTTATGGCGATCAGGTTAATGAATGCAATGTAGGAATCCAGGCCAGTACAGGATTAAGCACAGGTACGTATTACAACATCAAGAATGATCACAATTACTCTGTTATCATTACGAATTGCTCTATCCGGTTTGCAAAAAACGGGATTATGCTTGAAGGGCTAAGCTATAATGGGTCTTCCGGTAGTATTTTGGACTGTACCGTTATGGATTGCCTCAGGGGAGTTTGGTTGCACCCGGCGACTTTGAGTATTTCGCAGAATTACGGGGTTAGGTCAAAGAATATCATTATCAAAGGCAATCTTTTTAAGCGAATAGTTGAAAGAGGCATAACTGGTTCTGTCAGCTATGCCAATATTTCGGATAACATTTTTGATGAATTCGCGATCCTTCCCGATGATGCGCTTCTAAGTGGATTGTCGGATATAAGAAGGGTGGGAATTGAGCTTCGTGCCCCTGATTTCCAGGGTCTGTATAATACATACAACGTTCAGGAATTTGGAAACATTGTAATCAAAAACAATATTTTCCGCAAAATCGACTATTTGATTGATGATGCTGATGGGAATACGGTTAACAAAGCTGCCAAGTTCATTTATATCCAGGGGTATGAATCCGGGACCAATAAGTACCGGAATATTCAAATAGAGGGAAACATTCTTGAATCGAACAATATCAGGCTCAGTACAAGTATCTCGATGGGGGTAATATATATAACTGGCGGAGTAAGCAATGTTACGATAAAAAATAACATTCTTCACAATTTGGCGAATCATGGTATTTTTGTTTTAAATGACGGAGACTTCAGACCAGAGGATATCTATATTGAAGGCAATTCGTTCAGAAATTTAAGTTTTAGTGGTTTAAAACATAATGCCGTTTACCTGCGCGCATGTGGAGATAACATCAATGTAATCAATAATGATATTCACGATTGTCAGTATATAGCAAGGGTTGAAGCCAGTTCTACGAGTTTTGGAAACATGGTGATCCGCGATAACCGGTGGGAAAACCTTGATCTTGCAGATGGTCATTCCATCGAATTAACCGGATACACAATAACTCGCCATAAATTTGCATTTGAACGAAACTACGGAAGGAATTTCAGTTCCATGGGAATTGATTCATTACCGGCAACGCTTTTCGTTAGAGGGGAAAAGATTGAAAATATTTCTACTGAGAGTGCTTTAAATAATATCAGTTACTACAGGAATATAAATGCCGGGACACCCGGTACGTGGATTACTCACAGAAGTTCCAATTTAAGCTCTGGCGCTACCGCTGACAGACCCATTCTTACTGCTGATGATAGGGGTACAAAGTACTTCGATACAACATTAAACATTACAATAATCTGGAATGGATCAAGGTGGAACAAAGCAGACGGGTCACAAGCCGATACTTTAACGGCCGGAACATTCGCTGAAAAACCGGTGGCTTCAAATATTTATTTAGGATATAAATACTTCTGCTCGGATAAACAAACAATAGAAGGTGCTACGGACGGGATAGAAATAAACCATAAAGGATCCGACGTATGGGTAGATGCTTTAGGAAGAATTGTGAGTTAACTGAGCTAAAATAAAAACTCAAAAAAGATGAAAGCTATGATTATTGTTATATGGATTGCCTTCGCCATGTACGCCCTGGTCTTTTTAGCGGTTATGGCAGACTTATGGTCCGGCGTTAGAAAAGCCAGGATTTTAGGCAAAGCCAGAACCTCATACGGATTAAGAAGGACAGTGGAAAAGATGGTTAAATACTATAATCTTCTTCTGATCCTGTCAATCATTGACTGTATGCAGATTGTCTGCATCTGGTACCTGGACACCTATTACGGGTTTACAATCCCGCTGATCCCCATTATAACTATTGTGGGCGCCATTGGTGTCGGGCTTATCGAGCTTAAATCGATCTATGAAAAGGCGGATGACAAGGAACTCCGGAAAATTACCGAACTCACCGGGAGCATTATCTCCAATAAGGATGACCTGAAAAAGGTTACTGCATCTATTATCGATTACCTGAAAAACGAGAACAATGAAACTGTCTGAGAAAGGCCTTGAATTCCTGAAATGTTACGAAACCCTCCATGACGGAGATCTTAGTATGATCGGATTGCAACCCAAACCTGACGCCGCGGGTATCTGGACGGAAGGGTACGGGCATGCAATGGTTCTGAACGGTAAGTTTCTGGACATAAAGAAATATCCGACTCTGTCCGGCGTTCTGCCGTTTGCGAAAGTTAGGACCGAAAAAGAAGCGGAAGGGTTATTAAAAAAGGATGTTGCTGTCAGGGAGGCACAGGTTAACAGCTGGCTGAAAGTAACACTGGAACAAAACCAGTTTGACGCTCTCCTGCTCCATACCTTCAACTGCGGGAAAAGCGATACCCTTTACAGGCTGATCAACGCCAAAGCCGATGAGAAGGCGCTCAAGGATTGGTGGATTAACCATTATACGACAGCTTCCCAAAAGGAGTTGAAGGGGCTGAAACTTCGCCGGTTGGACGAGTGGGAAGCATGGGCCTGCGGCGATTATCTCAGGGGATATAATCTTAGGGCAGCATGAAAAACATTGTCTTAATACTGATGATTGCGTTGGCCGGCTGCCATGGAAGAAAACAGCTTGTCTCAGTTTCCTGTCTGGATCTGAAAGACAGTACCCGGATTGAGGCTAATCTCGATGCCGGAACATTAAAAGCCGCTTTGAGACAGATCCAGCGAACAGAGAGAAGGCAAATACAGGCAGATGAAAAGAAAGCGGTCACGGAGTCGAATAACGAAGTTAGGAATAACGCTATCCATGCAAAAGCCGATGTGAAGAATAACCGGATCGATTCAGGTGTGGAAAAAGGGCAGACAAACGCGGATGTGAAAAAGGAAAAGGCAAAGGCCGGTGTGGAGAAAGCAAAAGCGAAATGGCTCCCCAATACGCTAAAATGGGGATCTGCTTTTCTGCTTGTCCTGCTTGGCGCGTTCATTTACATTAAGAAAAAGACCAGTATCCTGACAAAGATAAAAAGTATTGGGACCTGGCTGTTTAAAATCATCAAATCTTGATCGATGCAAGCAAAATAGTAGAAGAGAACCTCCGCAGGCGGAAAAGACTAAACAGCCCTTATGATCAGATGACTGGGGAAGGGTGCCAGGGAGAAAGGGTGCGACTGGAAATAAAGGACGCTCCCTTTCCCGTTTTATTTATCCCGGAGCCGATGATGCAGGAAGAGGTTTGTAAGTTGCTGCAGGAACATGGCTCTATCAGGGAGGTTTATAAAAGCTTCGGAGTTAAAGAGGTAACAGAAGAACTCTGGTCGGACTTCTGGATTAGCTTTTGCGAACTGCGATATAAGTATGACTTTGAGTTTTTTGCTATTACCTGCATCACCATCCGGGATAAAATTTCAGCAAGGGATATTCCCTTTAAATTAAACAGAGGGCAAAGAAGGTTATTGGACCGGTTGGAAGGAATGCGAACAGCTAACGTTCCGATCCGTATTATGGTGCTTAAGGCACGGCAGTGGGGAGGATCTACCCTTATTCAGCTTTACATGTTCTGGATCCAGATGATCCATAAACGGAACTGGAACAGCGTGATCTGTGCTCACATCAAAGACGGTGCAATCACGATCCGGGCCATGTTTGAACGGGCCATCAAAAATATGATCCCGGTTAGTGGCATTTGGCATGTGATCAAAAACTACCAGAATACCCAAAATATCAAAGAAGTGCCTGAGCGCGGATGCCTGATAACGGTAGGAACTGCGGTAGAACCTGACTCTGTCCGTTCCCAGGATGCCAAGATGGTCCATTTTTCTGAAATGGCGTATTACCCCAACACGGACAATAACAACCCCCAGAAACTTGAAACCTCTATTGTGGGGTCGATCCCGGCAGAGCCTTATACGTTGGTTGCCCGGGAAAGTACGGCAAATGGTGTTGGGGATTACTTTTATGAAGAATGGGAAAAGGCAAAGATGGGAGAAACAGCCTATGACGCGGTGTTTGTGGAATGGTTCCTGATCAACATTTACAGCCGGGATTTTAACGGGTACTATTTTCTTCATAACGGGAAAAAGAAGAAAGGGAGCACAGAAGACTTTATCAGGTCAATGAATGAATACGAGATCAACCTTTTTAATAATAAACCGGATTGTACCCTTGAAAATATCAACTGGCGAAGGTTAAAAAGAGCGGAAGTGCCATCGGAGGCAACCATGAAACAGGAATACCCCTCTGACGATATCGAAGCCTTCCAGGATTCCGGATTGCCTGCATTCAGGTCTGAAGATGTAGAGGCATTAAGGAAAGACTGCCGTCTTCCGGAAGCAATTGGCGAACTGGTTTCAGACTGTCCTGCTGCCCTGGCAAAGCTGGAACCAAAAAGAAGAAAGGAAATACTGTCGAATATCCGGTTTGTTGAAAACAAAGATGCACTGGAGGACATCCAGACTTCCGATCCAAAATTGAAGGCCCGTGGTGAAAGAGATAAGTTAAAGGTATGGGAGTTCCCGGATACGTCCTTTAAAGTGAGCAACCGCTATGTTGTTGTCTTTGACCCGCAGAAAGGACTTTCAGAAAAGGCAGACTGGGGTGTTATCGCGGTGTTTGACCGGTATTGGATGAAGTATGGCGGCGTTCCGGAGATTGTTGCTGAATGGCGTGGCAGGATTGACAAGGATATCGCTATTTGGATTGCGGCCATGGTTGCTGAATTTTACAACAACGCCCTGCTGGTTGTGGAAAGCAATACATACGATACGGACGATAAGGAAGACGATGCCGAATTTATCTTTGATACGATCACTGATTACTACGGGAATCTATATTCCAGGACTCCGGCAGACAAGATCCGGGAAGGAGCGCCCATCGAATACGGCTTTCATACAAACCGGAGTACAAAGCCGATGATCGTTGGGAATTTTGTCGCTTTGCTCCGCGAGAGAGGATATAAGGAAAGAAACCCGGAGGCGCTTAACGAAGCAAGGGTTTATGAGAAAAAACAGAATGGAAAATATGGCGCCAAGGAAGGAAAGCACGATGATATTATAATGACCCGGATGATTGGTGGGCATATCTGTTATAAATTACCCCTTCCGGCTGTTATTGAAGAAATGAAATATACTCCCGCAAGGCTTGTTGGAGAATCAAGTATATGATGTCGAAAACATTTGGTTGTGAACGCATTATTGACAGATAATACTGGCTTATTTTTGCAAAAAAGATGTCTATGATTAAAGAGATTGCTTTGGATTTCAAAGAATACCGGATCTGGTTTCAAAACTGGTTGTTTTACTGGCGGCACTCAATTAAAATGAGCCTGGCTATTAAGCTGGCCGATATTAAGCAAAAGGCTTTCAATAAACGGTATTTTATCATGTTACTGGAATTATCTGCAGGTGATAAGCTTGTTTCGATAAACAATAAGGAGTTTGATAAATGCAAGCGAAAAGGCTGGCTCCCGAAACGAATGACCATGCTGGAGTTGGAGAGGGAGAGTTTTTATCAGACGGCACTGAGCCGGAATAATAAGGTAAGTTCAAAAGACCGGAAGGCGGCAAAGGAAAGATATTTAAAGTATGCGAAGAAATATTTGCGGGCAGGTTGATTTAGTTTAGCGATGTGGTTTAATTGGAAAAGAGGGGTGAAAGCCCCTCTTTTTTTACGTGAAAACTTCTTTCAAAATATCAACCGGGTAGGTGTGCTTTGTGCCATATCGCTTGCTTGGGATAGTTCCCGGTTCGATATTCCTCTCAGCGCACAGTTTAGCGGCCTTTCTCCCGAAAACACGGGAATCATACAGGCTAAGAACTATATTGTGGATGTTACAGTAATCGCAATGGCCTTTTTCTGTTTTTTTTTGTAACTTTGAACCAAAATTGGTACACATTTAAAATTTGAAGATATGGCGGTATTACAGGTAACGGCGAGACAGTTCAGGGAGAAACAAAAAAGCTTCTTCGAACTGGCGGACAAGGGGCAAAAAGTAATCATCAAAAGGGGCAGGAAACAGGCCTATGTACTGACCCCGATTGATGACGACGACTTGTATTTTACCCCGGAAATGCTCGAAAAAATAGACCGCTCGATGCGGCAGGCCCGGGAAGGAAAAGTAACAACGGTAGAGACAGAAGAAGAGCTCACGAAATTTCTTGACAGTTTATGAGCTACAAAATCTGCTTTACGCAGGAGGCTGCAGAGGACCTTTCTAAGCTAAAGAAAAATGAACCGGCAGCGTTCAAAAAAGCTGAAGAACTTCTCAGGGAACTAAGAGAACATCCCCGTACAGGAACGGGGAGACCCGAACAAATGAAGCACGGGTACAAAGGATGCTGGTCAAGACGGATCACGCAAAAACACCGCATGGTCTATTCCGTTGACGATGAGAAAATAACTGTCTTGGTTATTTCAGCCATGGGCCACTATGGTGATAAATAGTTATTTCATTTTTGAATTACCGTATTCGTTATCTGCCAATACATCGATAAACTGAATCTCTGTTCCATCGCTGACTTGCCCGCCAAAAGAGAACAAAAATTGTCGGAATTTGACCGATCCCATAAGTCCCATATCGATATCTCTCAGGTTATTCGGCTTCATCTGTAGCCCGCGGGTCCCTTTGAATAGTGCGCCATCGTTCGAGTGATGTATCATACAAACAGCGGCCTTGCCCACAACAGGCGTATTCAGCTCATAGATCGTAGCCCGCAGGATCATCCGCTCCAACTTCTTCACATCCTCTGAGCCAAAAGTGAGTGGCCTGGTTATAAAACTCATATGTGCTGTTGAGCTGTTAGCTTCAGAAAAGTCTTTCAGCTTTTGCCCTTCCAGTACCAGCAATTTGGCCGGGGTATTCTTTATGATCAAACTGATCTTTTCCGTAGACCGGTAAAACAACTTAGCCGGGATATTTAAAACGAAATTAAAGTCTGATTCCTTATCGGATATGATCAACTCCGATTCAAGCGGGTTGTACGCGATATTATCCAGAGCTGACAGGTAAGTCAAGAATGAACTTTGATACGGGTCATGGACAACACCGGTTACCTGGTCGGGCTTCTCAATATTTAGCGCAACAGGGGCCTGCTCTAATTGTGGTGACAACAGCTCAACCGATTGTCCGTTAATCAGCATCAGTCCCCGGGGACCTGTAAAAACAACTCCAAACGGTGTGGAACAAACAACTTTGGTTGTAGGAGCTTCCGGGTAAGTCGGAGCCGACAACGTAGAATAAACTACTTCCCCGGTGCCTACAGCAAGCGTCCAGATACCTTGGGTAGTGAAAATATACAGCGGATATTGTCCATAGTTACGATCTGCAACATTCATGGAGTTTGTTGCTACGGCCAATATTTCCCCACTGCCAGCTTGATAGACGTTCTTGTTAAGGAATGATAAAGGATTTGACAGTTCAGATACCTTAATCTTATTACCTTCCTGTAAGGTAACAGGCGTCGAACTGTATGGCGACGCCGAAAGAGCTGTATTTGTAGTCTGGACAATCGGGTTTAAGCCATCATTCAGGTAATAGGCAAGGTTCAGGAAGTTGTGTTCCTTAAGATTAACGGCTAATACTTTGTACCAGCTACCTGATGAATGCCTGTATACAGTGAGCTTCTTTGCCCGCGGATCAGGATATGATATAAACCCGCTCAAGAACAGCTTATAAATGCCGGAAGCGTCAGTATTGTATAATCCTTTATATACCTTTTCGTTAGCAAGACCTGTATTAATCTCAACTTCGATCAAAAGACTGTCCCAAATCGGACCCGGCGCATCCGCGTATTTATATCCGTTATAATTGCCGTACGTGGTAACATTCGCATCAAGCCATAGAAAATAATCCGGATTAAATCCTTTAAAAAAAGTTGTTTTTATATCGGCCAGATGGAGCCGGTTGTTATAGGCGTAACTTACTTTAGCCCCGTATTTGTGATTTGAAAAATTATCATCGGTCATTACTTCCTGCTGTATCAGATTTTCTGCGGAAGAAACATCCTTGTTTTCAGACAGGAATTCATAAGGGCTTAGTACGCTTGCTGACGTCCCTAATTCAAAACTTTTAACCAGATAGAAGCTGGAAGTATTCGCAACATTCTTTAACGCCTCGGCAGGAATCAGAGTTATCGCCTGGCGGTCCCAGAATGTTGCCGATGAGCTTGTGGGAAGGTCTTTTATATTATCAACCTGAGATATGCCAAGGGGTGCGGACATGAAAAGATCAACTGATTGTATGATATCCGCCCATTCGGAAAACCCGGTCAAGTCAAACCATGTGTAAATACGATACCCGTACACGTCGGTATATGATGCATCGTCGAGTTCTCCGGCCGCATCAAAATTATAGTATAAACGTTTAAGATCGAGTATGTTCCTGACAGGCATAATCAGGATAGGAGGAGAATGCTTTGTCAGGGTTCCGTCGTATAGCCTGAAGGCGTAGCGGACAAAGCAAGCATCAAAAAGCTGGTATCCCTGTGCAGCTATAGGATCGCCGTTTTCGTCAACTCCGCCGTTAACTAAAACGTCCATCGCCTTATTTATAAGCCCTTTTGCAGATTTTAAAAAGTTATCAGTCGTTCGGGTTATCGTTCCGTGACCGTACTCGTTAATAAAATAATATTTAGCGTGTGACATTACCGTGGATGTTTTGAAACTAAGCGGCGGGCATTGCGGCATTTCGCCCAAAAACCGGTATTGACCATTGCGGAAAAACAAGTAGAATACAGAATCATCCGTAACGATTGATAAGGTATTGCCTATCTGCTCAATCCCGTTGACTGACGTACCGATGACGGTTATTGCATCGGGGTTTGCGTCCCGGATGTCGTAGTAAACGGTTCCGCCAATAGTGCCAATCCAGTTTTCGTAATCGTTGCCCCGGTGTACAAAAACGATATTATAACTCTGAGATAAATCCTGGAGAATCTTCCTGGGCGAAACAGGATGCATCGCACCGTTTTTAGGACGTAGATTGACCAGTGAACGGGTTGCACCTTCTTCGTAGGCGCTTGTTGTGGAAATTCCTTTGATTGGTATAGAAAATCTTGCCATTTTTTTTGATAAAAATAAGTTGGTAAAAATGTTGAATCCGGACTTGATGCAAAAAAATGATTACGGATCAACTGCTTTGAGAAATGGAACAGCGATTTCATCGTTACATGAGATGAGATTTTCAGCACGCTTTATTCCGCTGCTGATTGTTGAATGCGCCTTTCGATTAAACATGGCTGCAATATCAACCATCTTCAGTCCTTTCCTGTTGAGATATCTCCAGTATACTGCCCGGGCAATGGCTACTTCTTGTTTGCGGGTTGTCCCTTTTATGGTATGAACCGGAATGTTGATTTGGTTGGCGTAATGTTCGAGTGTTTTCATTATTGCTTAAGTGGTTAATGATAAATTTTTTATGCGTTTCCTGATTAAAATATGATCATGATTGTTTTGAGAAGATGATTAAGATTTTTTCCTTATGTTCTATTTGAATTCCCATTTAGTTACCGTAACTTTCATTTGACCTTTATGATTTACAAATAGATAGAATTGTTAGTCCGATCTTTAAAAGATTGCAAAACCATCAAAAACAAACCTTTATGGGAAGACAAATAGTCACCGAAAAAGACCTGTCCTATTTTTATGAGTTGGAAGATTCAGTTGCATCTTCAAGGGAATATGCAAGATCAGAAGAATCACAGGACAAAGAGAACATTAAAGTCGTAAGCATCGAAAGTAAGGACGATTATTTTAATCGGCTGTTGAAATATATTCCGGCAGAAATTGTTGGATTATATCTCACTCTTGCTAATATCACAAACACGCAATCTGTTGCTGAATGGATTAGCTGGTTTGTTTTTGTCGTTTGCTTGTTATTGACTCCGTTATACCTCTGGAGAGTATTGAAAGTAATGAAGTCCACCCAACTCATTATCTCCACCTTATCTTTTGTGGTTTGGAGTTACGCTATTGGAGGCCCTTTTGAACAAAGTGGATTGTTTAACAATGTTTTTGCTGCAATTCTTTTGCCGATCTACACGGTACTAATCCCAATTATTAAACCTGAAAATTGATATGTGATTAATTTAAGTCTTTTCACTGATAGGAGTGAATCACAATTTTATTGACAAACTGAATAAGACAACCGTTTATATTTCAGAACAAAAACAGCCATAAATTATTATGAATAATATATTTCAGAATTCATGGTTCATAGCTATAGCCAGTTCGGTTGTATCAATAGTAGTTGTTTCGCTTCTTCACTCATTTTCAAAGTTAGTGCGGTCATTATTTGGGATATATTCTGGTCAATATGTTTCTATTACGGAGGTTCCTCCGATTGGTAATTATTTAATTGAAAATGTTAGATGTAGACATTGGGCGAATAGATTGACAGGGAAGATAAATGGTGTAGCAGTGCTTGACAGAAAAAGTCATAGCAATCTTGGAGAGAATCAGGGGAACTACCAGTTTACAGGTTTTGTTAAAGAACGTGTTATTGTCTTGTCATATCAAACAACGGTTTCTCGTTTACATAGTATCGGAGCCATTTCGATGAAGGCGGATGCTCTAGGATTCATATTTTCAGGGAGCTGGATAGGACTTGTTAACAACAATCTCAAAGTAGGTAAATGCAAGTGGATTAGGATATCTCCACCGATTTCAGCCAGGAAGAATCGCGAATATTTAATAAATTATGCATTACAAATGATCAACTTTAATTCAATTGATGAAGTGATTGAATTTCAATCACTTGAGAAATTTTATTATTTTAAAAGAGTACAAAGAGATAAATATAACTTTTTATCGCAATTGTTTCGCTTTAGTAATAAGCAATAATTAATCTTGAGCCTACTTTCGTTTAATGGCTCTAAAAGAATATCATTATTCCAAGGAGAATCCTGAGGAACAAATACAGACTAGATTCTTCCCTTTTCATTCTTTATAGTCCAATGGTCCATGGAGTAATTCTATAAACAGCCAACCGACAATTAAATGGATCAGCCTATTTTCTGTCGGCTGGCCAAATCCGTTTCATCTTGATTGATAATTTGAAAGTTGCTGTTTTAGGTGGTCAATCATCATCTTTAATCCGGCTGCAGGCTTGGTGTGTTCAATCCAGGGCTTACCTGCTTTCATGAGCTCGATACACTCGCCTTTAATTGTGTCGTACTTTTTCTGGTATTCAGATAAAAGTTCCTCTAACATTTCTTTCATTGATTATTGATTTAGTTTTCCGATTATTAACCTAGATGATGTCTCTAAAAGCGGAGTTCCTGCTGGCATCCCTGTTTGATAACTTAGTAACGCTTGCCCTTCCCTGGACTCTGGAATAAGTACTGGACCGAAATCTTCGATAACACGATCGACAATGCAAACACCATAATGCTTGTGGCTTACTTTGTCTCCATTTCTTAATGAATAAATGTCTTTGTTTTTCATTGATTGCTGATTAGTTCGAATTCATACGCGAAAACAAAGGGATTGGAATTCCATGTCCCCTTCCCGTTTATAGAATCAATAAGGGTGGCAAACGCTTCACGTGGGCTTTCATACTCTTTACCATCTCCATTTTTGTAACACACCGTGGCTGTCAGGACGCATCCCAAAGCAGGCTTTGCAACCTCTTTAAATTCAAATGTTATTCCTTCGTCCATGCAGTCTTCCTCTGAAATATCCTGGAGTCTCTCTACCCGAACGCCATTTATTTTGATGAAGTAACGCGCAGCGCTTTTGGGCATAAAGAGTTTGTTTTTCCACTCCACATTACCAAAATTCAGAAGAATGTTTTGCGGAGGATATTTATATGCAATATTGCCTTTTAGATCAATGCAATACGGTTCTTTGAGAAATACCGTTTCTCCGGGCTTGTAACGTGGCGAGATTCGCCACTCCATTTCGGTTCCAGGCTTTACGGTTCTCTCATTTTCATCAAGAGCGAATACCCCGGTTACCTGTCCTTTTTTATTTTTACTTACCTGTATGCCAAAGGCATTTTTAGGACAAGTAATTATTCTTCTTGTCTTTGTTTTATAGCCGTCCACTACTTTAGGGAATAACGACTGTTGAAAACATATCCCTTTCATTGGTTATTGATTTAAAATTTGCGGGTTACAATTCATCGATGTACGTCCTCAATTGTTTCCGATATTCTTCCTGCTCGGTTTCTTGAGATTCAATCAGCTCGTCATACCGGGAATAATCGAATACTTCATCAATAGAGTCCTGACACATAGTTTGTAACATCTCAGGCTTTACGGCATCAAGTTCCACCTGTCCCAGGCCCGTCCAATTGGCAGTACGGCTATCTGATTCTTTGGCCGGAGCAGGAGGCAGGCCCCATTCAAGTACCTGGTCCTTCATTAATGCGATTCGTTTTAATTCGATACTTTCGCAGCCTAACCGGATAATATTCTCCTGAATTGATCTCGGGATATCTTCACCGGAAGGATCGTAATCTCCGAAATATAATATTATTGGTGTTTTACCCTGTCTTTCAGCTTCGCGAAATCTCGAAGTAGCTTCATTCAAAAATGTCAATGACGGGTACCCCTTGCATGCTCCCAGAGCGACCCTGTTTCGGATGCATACACTTTGGAAAACTCCCTGTAAAGCTTTTTTTTCAATAAGTACTTCCGGATAGTATTGCTGATTTTCCCACCTATTTTTGAAGTAGTTTTTCATCCACAAACCAATCTGATGCTTTGCCTCTTCTATAGAATCATCCAGATCGGTTCTCTCAAATTTTGTTTGCCCGATCATCGACCTGTCATGGTCAGAAAAAGCGTCAAAGTCAACAAGATCGCCCCAGCGGGCATCAATCATTGCTGATACTACTCTCTTGTAATGCTTCAGGGAATTTGTCATCCCAATGGATACAAGCTGGTAATGAAGTCCTCTTAAGGTTAATATTCCCTTTTCGTAACGGTTAACTATTTCAATTGAATTCTTCGTAATCCATTCTTTACTAAAGATATCACGTGCCATATTGCATTAATTTTTAATGTAAGAATTTCCCGTTCACCCTCCCGGATGGCAGTATTGAGTTATGTTGTTTCAGTTTGTGTTTAATCGCAGTCAGCCGGGTTGTACGGCTTCTTCTTTTGGTGAGCGCCCCGGTTAAAGGCAAGTACAAGGAAAAGTAATACCAGGTATGATATTACAATGCAGAATGCTGTTTTCATAAGTTTTTGTGCGGTTTGATTGTGAATAATTATCAAAACGGAAGGTCGTCGTTAGGATCAGGTTGAGACTCAAAAGTACTCACAGGCGTTCCGGATGCCGTTTTAGCTTCCGGTTTGGGCGTAGTGGCTGATTCATTTCGCCATTCCAGGATCTCAAACTCATCACTGATCACTTCCGTGGTGTAGTGCTTTACCCCGTTCTTGTCATCCCATGTCCGGGTTTTCAGTTTGCCAGATAAAAAGACTTTCATACCCTTGACGGCATACTTTTCAACGATCTCGGCCAGCTTTCCCCAAATGACGACGTTGTGCCAGTCGGTTGTCGTGATTTTCTCCCCGGTTTTTGAGGTATAGCCGTCATCCGTAGCCAGGGAAAAGGTTGCTACGGTGATACCCGTGTCAAGTCTTCTGATAGTGGGATCCTGACCCAATCTTCCGATCAGGATAACTTTGTTTACACTCATGATTGATTTTAAATGTTTATGATTTTTTTTCTTTCTTCAATTCAGATTCAACCTTTTTTTTGAGGTTTTCATAGTCCTTTGCCTCTTTTTCCTTATCCTGGATTTCGATAAAGTATTTTGCTCGTTCTCTCCGGAATTCCCGGCAAATGATCAGTATTTGGGTTGCATCGATCCGGTTGTAAAACGGGGCATAATGACCGTTCTTGATCCGCTTAAAGAGAAGGGTTAATTCAGCAAGGTTTAACATGTAGATTTCATCGTACATGTAAGAGGCGAGTTCGATAATCTGATGTTCGCTGAGTTTATTTTCAACATTCACAAAAAGATTCAACTGCAGGAGCCAACTCCGGATGAATAACTCCGGTGTGCGTTCGGAATAGATTTCCTTTAATTCGGATATTTTGATCAGGCTGCTTTTTGTTGCCTTTTCAACCGTGTCATAGCCCTTGTACCGTTCAAGGCATGCCCGGTGGTTCATCTCATTGGTAAAACTATCGGAATCGGGAAATTTAGAACGTACCAGGTCATGTTTTCCGGCTTTCTGCAGCAAGTTCTCTTTGCAGGTTTTCGGCTGCGCGAATTGTTTCTGCATCTTTATCTTTTCGGTAATTTGTTTGATTTGATGCGCCATAGTGATAGTTCTTTAGGGGAAATATCCCGGCCCAGTTATTGGCCATGGATTGTTCGATAATCAGGGATGCTGTTGCAGGATTATTGCCGGAAAGGTCTTTGAGCTTTTTGAAAAAGCTTTTCAGGGATTGTTCGCATTTATACATTTCCTTCCGGTCTTTTTTATAATTCAACCAGGTAGTAACTACTTCCAAATATTCTTTATCTATAAAAGATAAATTATAATCTTCAATTGCAATTGCATTTGCAATTGCTAAATTCTTGACCGTATGGTCAACCATTTGGTTAAACCAGTCTCTAACGGCTGATTTTATTGATTCTTCATCAGTAATGAATTCTTCATTTTCGGAAATAAAATCAGAAATCCGGAAACTTTTTTTGATCTTTTCCTTTACTTTTTTGCTCAATTTTGATGAAGAAATTAAACCTGCCAGGGTCGCGGATGCGATTTTTTTCGGCCTGAACTTTAACCGTTCGTCAATCACATGGTTAAGCTTTTGGTTTAACCAACCGTCAACCATTTGGTTGAACTTGTCTTTGAGTACTCTCTGAATAGTTTCTTCACTACATCCGGAACAATACATTTTCAGTCTCGGAATATCATTGGGGATGATTCCGTTTTGATGCTGGTAAATCATTAAATCCACGTAACAGGCTCTTTCCTCCGGCAACATCATCCTGGTTCCTTCGTAGTAATCTTTGCTGTAGAATAAAAATGCGGGATCTTTCATTTCGGTTTCATTTTGGATTTCTTCATCTTCTTCCATGGATCTTTTATATTCCGTTCGGTTATTAGCTGCTTAAATTTTTCCTTGTAGTATTCAGCCCAAAAGTCCAGCGTCGCCTTGTCCAGGTGACAGATTCCGTTTTTCCTGTTTTCAAGATCGTTGACAGCCGGTTCTCCGTGCCTGGATACAAGCCATGCTCTCATTACATCCTGCCGGCCACCCCCGTAACGATTGTCTGCCAATGACTGGGGACCAAGGTTGACAAAGTCAAAAGCAACGGCGTAGTTTGTTTTAGTCATATCCAATACTTTGATATAATGGCCGCAATGAAGTCGACTGTCTGTCACATGGTAGGATACAGAGGAAGTAGCACATTTCACAAAACCATTTTTATCAGCATAGAATAGCAGGACGTAATGGCTGCACCATTTCCAGGCTGTGGTCGCGTAAAAATTAAACTTCTTTGGCCTGATGTATTTTGAGCTTCTTATTGCGGTTTTCGCGCTTGTGCGGACTGATCCCCTTAACAAGGCCTGATTTTTCTCTTTCAGGCACTTTGGACACGTCCATATCGTGGAATTATGCCGCCTGTACTTCTTTACCTGGTGAACGGGACAAATTGGTGGTTCCATTGGGAGAATAAAAAAGCCGGATACAAAATACCCGGCTTTGGATTTAACGTACTTTGAATAAACCTAAACCTCGATAATGGCAATATCGGGGGCCAGCTCCGATATCAGGGAAATTTGTTCGTCAATGATTTCGTCCCGGATATCTTCAAGAGCCTGGACTGCTCCCGGAGAAAAGAGCTGCAGGGAAACAGCCCGCCCGTTTACTGAGGCGTAGATCTCGATTTCAAGTTCCTCTGCAGCACGTCCCTTGAACAGCGGTATTTTGATTCTAAAGGCACCGGGAACATTGGAATTGACCGTCTTTGCATAAAGGTCCGTTTCATTCCCGTTTTCTTTCTTTTCCTGCCTGAGTTCAGTTTCAATCGTTGCTTCAAAGCTTTTCAGCCTGGAAACAAGATCCATGTTCTCTGCCTGGATCGGGAAAAATACCCGGTGCATTTTCAAAAACTGGCCCAGTTCTTCCGGCTTCCATCTGAAATCAGAATTGATTGCAAATTTTTTGAAGGTGGGATGAATTTCCAGTTTACCGGTAACTTTGCCCCGGTTGTAGGGGTCATGCTCACTGATGATGAGTGTGATTTCAAGCTTGTCCCGCGAATAAATCACGTGAGAACGTTTCTGGTCGATCTGTTCCTCTTCCAAAATCCGTTTTTTGAGGAATTCGTAAGGCGCACCGATCACACCGGCCAAATCAACCTGGACCGGTGGTTTGGGGTTTAATACCTGGGCTGCCTGCCCTTCACGATGAATAACTTCGAATGATTTTGTCCCTTCCGGGATGTTCAGAATAACTTTCTGGTTTGACATGACTTATAAAAATTTAAAAATGAATTAATCGTGTGTTCCTGTATTTCGGGTAACCTGAAAAATGGTCCCCTGCAGTTCATCGGGGTTACACGGACGAAAATCAATAAGATCCCCTTCTCCATTATAAAACATTGTGATCCGTTCTTCCTTGTCAATAAACTTGAAACACTGTTCTGTAACGAACTCAGCTTTGTTCTTGAGCTTGGCAAGAATCTCCTTCTTTTCTTCAAGCAGCGGCTTTAATGCCATCTTCATCTGGTCGTTGAATGACTTTTTCTCCTCCTCTTTGTCATTGATTGCAATGGAAACATCAGATAGACTGCTTTTCATGGCTGCAATCTGCTCGGGAGTGAATCGTTTGCTGTAGCCCTTCTCGACAACTTTATCGCAATTGTCTTTTAAAAACCGGATACGGGCTTCCCCATCCGGGTACTCTTTACCTAGAAATTTGTCCATTTTGAATAAAATTTTAAGATTTAAACCGGATTTGCTTTTGTCTGACAGCCTCTAAGAATTGAGGCTCTTTGTGGAAAACTTCCCACTTTTTATACCGGTCATTGGCCTGGTCCCGGTCTTTAGCGGAAAGAATGTCTTTGATCGCACATTCAAGTGCTTTTGCGGCCAATGGACGGGAATCCATCCTGTCACACCTGTTTGGTTAAAGTAATATTGATGACCACCTGTTTTTCCGCAGTCTTGCGGAACGGTTGTTTGATTATAACCGGTCTGACTTCATAGGAAATCTGATGGTCAGGAATTGAAGCGATCAACCTGATTGCCTCAATAATCTTCAAGTCCTGGTCGTTCATGTTTCTTTACTCTTTTGTAATTTTTGTTTGTTGAAAGTGTGGTTAGAATCTTATTATCACGGGAAATGACAAGTATCTTTTTCCCGTGCCTCAGATAGCGGGTCTTTCTCAATTCCCCGGATCGCTTCTTTACGTATACCCCGTTGTCTGCAATCTCCTGAATGTCATTGACAACTTGTTTTAGAAGGTCTGGCCGGAAACGCTGAATATAGCGGATCAAGGCGTGATCAGTAAGAATCAATTCGCTCATCAGGATAAAACTTTAAAGACTGACTGGTGGCCGTTTAACTGGGCCCGCCTTGCTTCCAGAACAGAAATAAGTCCCTTGTATCCTGCGTCACCGGCTTCTTTGTCGAAACAGGCCTTGTAACAAATTCCTTTTGCGATGGTAGGGATCAGGGTAGCGGGAACGTTCTTTATTTCAATTCCTTCAAATTCCCCGATCTCTCCGTTTTTCATTTTCAGAATTGTAATAGCCAGTTCCCGGTCATAGTTGGCTATGCCGTTCGCCTTTTCCATGGCTGCATCCGGAATTTGGGAAACAAGTTCTTCGATAAGACCGATCATACGCTCGATCTTATCCCCATTTGTTTTGATGTCGTCCATTCAAAATCCTTCCTTGTTAATGTTGATCGTTAATCCTTTTGCGGCAATGCTGACAATCTTCCCGGTGTGCTTTTCTATTTCCGATTTGAAGTAATCCGGATCGGCGTTTTGGGAAGAAAGATGCAGCAGTACAATGTTCCTGACCTGGGAGAGGTCATTGGCGGAAAGAAGTTCCTTGCAGGTTTCAAGGCTCATGTGTGACCTTAAAAGCCTTTCCCTGCGGAATGGATGAACTTTACCCAATTGGATATTATTCTCCAGCATATCATGATCAAAATTCGCCTCAATAAGCAAATGAGACAGGTTTTTGAAAGTATATTCGGAGTAACAGGTATCGGTCAGGAAAAGTATTTTCCCGGTTTCCGGATGGCTGATCAAAAATCCCAAAGGCTCCGCAGCATCATGCTCAACCCTGAAAGGCAGGATCTTGAAGTTACCAAGATGAAATGCCTTCCCGTGGGAACAAGTCTTTGGTCTTCTCAATGCTTTAAAATTGAACCTGTCAGCCGATCCCCGGGAACAATAAACCGGGATAGCTGCACCCAGGAATTCTTCTACCCGGCCCATATGATCACCATGTTCGTGTGATACCAGGCACCCGACAACTGTCGAAAGGTCATAATTTAAAGCCTTCTGAACTTCCCTGAATTTTACCCCGGCTTCAATAATGAGCGTCTCAAACTGATTGAAAAAAAAGTAGCAGTTCCCGGAAGAGCTGCTACTTAAAACTTGTAGTTTCATCATTTAAAAGCTTGGTGTGGGCGGGGTTCCGGTAATCACGGGTTTGATCCCCTGTTTTTTTGCTTCATCATAGACCTTATCCCGGATCATGTCTGCGTAGTGTACACCGCATTCATTATGGAGGAATTTTCGCAGATCTTCCAGTGATTCAAACTTGACATCCTGTAGGCGCGGTTCCTCCGGGGGGGTGGGTTGTTCCTGCTGTTCCGGTTGCCCGTCATCAATATCCAGTTCCTTTTTGTTGGCGTTTTCCCGGATTTCGTCTTTTACCTTCTTTGTGGCCGGATCATTATTGGTCACGTCTTCAAACTGAGCGTCCTCTACGTCCCTGACTTCTTCAACCGTTTTGATTCCCATGGAAAGCTCCGGGGCGTGTACGCTTGCCCACTGGGATGCTGCCCGGTAGATCAGCATCAGATTTGTCATTGTGGGCCATTTACTTCCCTTCTTGGTATACCATCCTTCGTCAAGGGCCAGCTTGACGCTTACCGGCGGACTTTCCAGGAGCTTTTTTGTTGCCTTCTCTGTTGTAAAAGCGACACACTCAAGGTTACGGATCGGACCGGTAAAAATTTTCTCAACTACGGCTGTGGTTTTCTTTCCGTTCGCATAGGAGTTTTCATACTCCTTGTACCTGTAGTTTTGGATTTCTCCAAGATCATTCCACTTGTACTCCAGCTTTTCATACTTGCCGCAGGAATTAATCATCGCAATGAGAAATTTGCTTGCCCAAGCCGGTTTCCCGTAAATCGGGGTCATGTTTTGCATGACCATTAGAAGGTTTGCGTTCAGTCTGACGGCTATATCCATTGCAATGATGGTATTGGAAATGGCTTTCTGCTCTGAATTCTTATCTGATACCCGGTACATGTCCGGCACCAGTTCCGAATTGGAGTACATACGGGCCAGGCGCTGGACCTGTTCAAAAACCGTCGGATCAAAGAAATTTAACTGCCCTGCCGGGACAATGGCCGGCACGTTGGACTGAGCGTTTTGTTGTGTCATATATCAGGAATTTTTAATGATTATTCTACTGTCAGTGTTTTATAATCAGGATTGACATACAGGTTTATCACCTGGGCTTTTGTTTCCGGAATACTGGTTACAGATTCCCGGTTATCACAGAAAATCGGCAGGATGATCCCGTAATGGTCGTGCAAAACGTTGATGATCTCTATTCCTGCCTGGATTTTTGCGGCATCATTGGCCGAAGAGAAAGGAACTCCTTTGATGATGGTATCACAAATGTTTTTTGTTTCTCCGTTCAGCCTCTTTTCAAACATCTTTATTTTGATGCTTTTGAAAAGCCGGTTTACCCGTTCTTCCACGGTACTGATCCGGGTATCTTCAAAATCATCAATGATATCCAGGTCTTTTTTGAGCGTGACCTTCTCCTGTGCCAGCTTTTTATGCTCCGCTTCCAGTTCAGTATTCCGGGTATTGATCCTTTCAACCTGGTTTTGGATGTCAAGCTCTTTGTTGATCGTGTCCCGCCGGGTCTCCAAAAGCTTTTTTTCGGCTTCCATCCCGGAGCTGTCCTGATGTTCTTCCTTTATCGGGTTTGCCTCCAAAAAGTCCCGCTGGTTTTTGACCTTCTGGTATCCGGCATCTCCGGCCAGTATCGCATCATATGATTTGGAATAAACCGGGGCTTGGGCAAGAATCGTTAGTTCTGACTGAAGGGTGATCAGGCTTTCCTTGTAAACTGTCTTTTCCTTTTCCAGGTTAACTGCCTTTACCTGCAATTCTTCAATCTCACTTTTGAGTTTACCTCCCTGCGTATTGATCAATTCAAGCTGTGCGGATTTGTTTTTGTTAAAGTTGGCCAGCATAGTATCACGGATACTGTCGGCCTTCTCCGGGTTATAGGGGGTATTGCAGGTAGGGCAGGAAAAAACACCGGGATCAAAGATCAGTTCACTTGCCGCCGCTTCATTAAACCGTGCCCGGAGTTTTGCCTGATCCTGCGTCTTTCCGGCAATATCCGCTATTGCCGTTTCAATTGATTTTTCAGCAAGCTTGATATCATTTTCAAGGTTATTGATCTTCAGTTTAAGATCGTACACCTTTAAGTTTTTGTTGTTTTCGGCTTTCTGCGATTCCTCCCGCGCCGATTCTTCCATCTTCCGGAGAAGATCATTCAGCGAATTCAGGTTCTTGAAATACGCTTCTTTTTTCAGGATAAACCCTTTCATTAGTTCCGACCGGTCCTTTAGTTGGGCGTCGATGGTCTCAATTTTGACCTGGACTTCGTTCAATTGGGATTGCAGGTCCGTATAATCAGGTTCCTCAGGAATATTCCGCTTGTTTTCCTTAATCAGGTTCGGAATCAGGGTTATCCGTTCATCGATTTTGGCAATGCGGGTTTTAAGCTGGATTTTGTAATCCTCCATCGTCTTGTTAACCAGTTTGCCCATGAGTTCCCTAAAAGATGGTTTCATTGATGCAACATCCTGATCGGAAACCTCGCCTGTCATGTCAATGAAGATCTTCCGGCGATTGGCCCATCCGAACTTGTCGGAATTGAAAAAAAGCGGGTTGGTAAGGATTTTATAAACGATTTCATTACCGAAAAAAGAAGATACTTTCTCACTGAAATCCTTTGCTCTTTTTAACGGAACATCACACCATTTGTACTCGGTATGGTGACCGGTTAAAACCCTTGTATCATCCTTTTCGGTGTACTCCGGAACGTAAATCCGGGTCAATGAAATTTCACCCCCGTCAACATCGTACACTTCTTCAACCGAATGTTCCAGGTCAGGGAGCAGGTTGTTGCTTTCATCGTAAGTTTGAATTTCATGATCAGCCCGGTCTTCCAGGTCTTTCCCGTACTTTGTCCACACAGGGGCGGTTGCCAGGGTTGTTTTTCCTGCTTCGTTTGCACCCATAATAACAGTTTCCTTTCCGTTTGGGGACAGTTCAAAAAATCTCACTCCCTTAAAGTTTCTAAGGGTCAGTCTTTTCAATATGAACTTTTTCATATTCTTGCTTTATATCAATGATGTCTTGGATTGTTATTGCTCTGTTAAAGCGGTATGTAGAGGATAAATGATTGTCATATACGTGAACCCTGTTTGCCTGGTAGTCGACAACTAAACTTTTCCCTTTTCCAATCAGGAAATACTCTTTGTGCACAGTAATTCCGGATGACTTATTATGAAGTTGCCGGACGGGGATTCATTTATAAGTTCGTTGAACCTATTCACGTATTTTTCAGAGGTGTAAAAAAAATAGGTAGCTCTTAACCTTTTATCGTGAATAAAGAAAACCATTTCCTTTACTTTAGGAGACTTAATTCCCTTGCGCTTTAGTTTTGCTTTATCTTCCCTGACCTGTTGACGGTTCGGGGACGGTACATTATCATTCATCTTTGTTCGTTTTTTAGGTTAAATGGATGTTTTGATTGGGAACCTTAGAGAATGGGGCAAGTAAAATACCTGCCCCATTGCATTGTTTCTTAAAATCCGTCTTTCCGGATTGTCGTTTATCTGGTACCATATCGGTGTATGGCATATTGTTTTCTTGTCACTTGCTAACCTTACTCACCATTGAGGTTTGTTAGTTCGCCGTTTTCCAGGCTCCCGGTGTCCGTTGCAGGTCCTTTGTTTTTCCCTTCTTCGGGATAGGCCATACCGGTAGTTCGCGATCCCTCGTGTTGTAACCATTCATCAGTTCACGCCCGGAACTCCATCATTTCAAAGAACTTAATTAGTGCGGGCGTCCGGATCGAACAGACATGACAAGTCCGGGGAACATGTCACAAGGCCATTCCTTACCCGCATTTTCCCCGGTCAGTTTCCGGGAAAAGTTTTAAATTGTATCTGATTGTGATTTAGAACGTATGCCTTTGAGGACAGCCAGGCAATGGGGCTGTTTATTCATATCGTTTCAACGAAATTCGCTGTGATGATTTGTGATATTTGAGTTTTAGCTTTGGAAGATCAGTGTTATAGATTTCGGTCATTCCTTCTTTCTCCATGATCTTGACCATCGTCCTGTAATTGATGTTCAGTTGTCTGCATGCTTCCGATTTTGATATAGGCCGGGTTTTATCATTTTCCGCTTGCCTGATTTCCTCGCGTACAATTTCCTTGACTTCTGATAAAAGATCAACTATAGTGATTCCTTCTAGAATGATTCGGGCTGCCATAGTTTACTTTCTGAGGTTTAAGAATTTGTCCATAATGAATTGACGGCCTTTTTCGGTCCAGTAAAAGTGGATTGAAGTTTTTGTGGTGCCGTCTTTATCAACGTAGGGGTAAGTTTTGGATTTACAGAATCCCTCACCCTGGTATTTCGAATATGGGAGCCATGTTCCGTTTTGAGGATATACTACTCCCATCTGATGGAGTTTCCGGTTAAGAGCTTTTGCGCTCATGCCTAGATCCTTTGCAATGATGGTTGTGGAGATCAAGCCTTCCCCGTCCAGTACGTCATTATAGTATTGCACTTTGGGAGCCTGTAATTTTAACTGTCTGATGTGTTCCTGATTACTTGCTTCCAAAAGCTGGCTCTTGCGTCTTTCCTCCTTTAATTGTGTGGCAAGTTGAATAATGGTGTCGGGATTAGCCAATACTTCTTCAATCTTCTGCTGGGTTAAATAACCACCATGTTTGCGAATGGCCGGAAGTACTTCACCGGTGACCCATTTACGAAAAGGGTTTGCTTCAATTTTATTGCTTCTTAGAATCAAAGAATAAAGGCCTGATTCATTTATCATTAAAATTGATCCTCCCCGGTCTAACGATTCGTTATAGCGCTCATCCTCCTCTGTGTGATCACTTATTGCCTTGCTTGTGTTTGTATAGCCTAAAACTTTACAAACATCTGTGGCAACAAATAAAGGTTCTCCGGATTCCAGTTGGCTTGCTCTGACTTCGCCAAATCTCGGATGATTGAAAATTCTGATTGCAAGATGTGAATTCATCATGTTTTAAGCTTTTCTGGTTACTTTAACCTGGTTTTCATCACACCTCTGGATCGAGAACTTCTTCGATTCCTGAATATTCAACCTCTGACGGGCTGTAAGTAGTGAATTCCATTGTACTGATGGGAAAAACTCGATACTTCCCACCTCCATTTTTCTCATTACAGGAGCTACGCTTTTCCTGCTTGCTGTGTCGTTTCTATTCATATTTATGATTATATTTGTATTCATGTATTTATTCATTCAATTGTCTGATTATGAAATCTTACTTAACCACATTTGATCACAATGCAGAAGGCCAGAACGGTGAAGCAACGGTAATTTCATAATAAGTCGTTTTTAGTTTTGAATAACTGATTAGATATACAAATATACGAAACAAGTTTCGACACAATCAAATATTTTCGAAATAAATTTCGATTGTTTTATTAATTTTTAAAATTATGAACGATATATCACTAAGGATAAAGCAGTTAATTGATGAATTTGGAAAAGGTAATAATTCAAAATTCGCAGAGATAGTTGGTACAAGTGAAGCAAATATCAGGAACTATATCTCTGGAAGACAACCGAAATATGATTTTTTAAATGCACTTATTTCAAAACTCGAAATAAGTTGCGAATGGTTACTCACAGGAAAAGGAGAAATGCTAAAAGAGACTAAGGAACCAGTTAAGGATGAAACTGCTATCGCGGAAGTAATAGAATTGAAAAGTAGGATCCGGGAATTGGAAGCTGAACTCAATCAAATTAAAGGTGAGAACAGATTAATGAGGACTATGCTAAACCTTCCGGAGTATAACAAACAACGTGGCGTATCATAAAAGGCATGAACCAACATAAACCAATAAAACATGACTGCGTTATGGCTGCGATAGGTAAGATAAAGGATAAAAACATGCGTTAATATTATTTTGTTTAAATTCTCCCCATACTTCTCTTTCCCGCGTCCCTTCAGGTCGATCATTCATTTTGTTTAAATTTTTTGTTCGATTTATTTCTAACTTATGTATAGTTTGTTGTAAATTAGGAGGCAGTAAACTAAAACGGTTCTATGGGAGGTTGGAGGGGAAGTTCCTTCGGCCTCCTCGACTTTGCGGAACGTTACCAGCAAGTTTAAAGAAAGAGTAGATGGAGCTTTATAAATACGTAAACTCAGATAGAATTGATATTTTGCTTAAAGGGAAAATTAGGTTTTCCCAGCCATCCGTTTGGAATGACCCGTTTGAATCTAAACCTTATTATAAAGACCACAGACCTCGAAAGTTGAATTTTTTTGAGCTTTTGCACAAATTTCAAGAGACCAACATCGTACCGACAAAGGAACTTGAAGAATACGAGAAAGAAAGAAAAAGAATTACCAGAGATGATATTTACAAGTTCATTCATGAAAATATAATTGGATTATCTTTAACAGAAGATAAGGATAACTTATTAATGTGGGCTCATTATGCCTCTAATCATAGTGGATTTGTAATAGAATTTGACACTAAACACAATTTCTTTCACGGCAACGACAAGTATCTCTTTAAAGTTGAATGTAATGAGATGAGACCAGAAGTTGAAACGAACGAATTTGCATCCTTAATTGTCGAGATAGTTAATCATATTGAAAACAATAAAAAAATCCCAGAAGAATACCTAAGTAAAATCTCCAGAGTCTTTCGAAAAAGTACGGACTGGATTTATGAAAAAGAATGGAGACTAATTACAACCTCCAATAAAGCCATTAATTATGCCGAGTTTAAGGACGATATAGATGTCATAAATTTAGGTGGTGACAAAGATTTGAATAGAGGTTTAATTGGAGATGATTATTTAGCCTTCTTAGAAATTCCAATTTCCAGTATAAAGGCAATATACTGCGGGAATAAAATGAAAAGTAGCAAAATCAGAAAGCTATTCTTTTTAACAAAATACAATCCTATTTTTTCTCACATAAAACTAATGAGGGCGGAGATTGATGATATATTATACAAATTAAATTATGTGACAATCAATGCATTCGATGTTTTAACAGCAGGAGAACTCATTTACGAGTCAGAAATGCAAGAGAAAAGAAGTTTAAAAAACAAGCTTAACCCATTTGTTTATAAATATGAAAAAGAGAAACGAAGATATAAAAAAATAAAAACCAGCTGGTAATAAATTAGGAATATGAGCGGCGTGCAACGCCCAGCGATTATTCCCGGTTGAACGACACCCTTGAAACAAGGAATATATCCCGGAATCGCACAGGGCCAGACAGGGAGAATTCTCTCCCAATAAACCAGGCTCTAAACACCATTCAATTTAGAATAATTCTTTCCGTTCCTGATATTTGACTTTAGTTCAGTTTGGCGTAAATTGTAAGACCAATATAAAAAGAAAAACCTTATGGAAGAATTTAGAAAAGGAGATTTTATTCGCCTGAATAATATGGATAAGTATCATATAGATAGAGCTTTAACTATTGATATCAATATCTTTGAGATTATAAATATCAAAGATGGATTTATTAAAGTAGAGCACTGTGAAAATAAAATTCCTGTTTCTGAAATAGAGGCAATTCCTATTAACGGGAAAGACGATTTTCCAATATACTACTATCCTATTGTTATGTCTACTATAGTTGGGCCGAATGATCCTACCCCAATGCGTGAAGAGGATTATTCTTATTACTATGATTCCTTTAGAAGTTGCTATTATGAAAACAAAAACTTTCGAGAACTAATAAAGGAGAGAGGTCTACAGTATGTCCACGAGGTACAGCATTTTTTATTCGATCAATTTCAAGATAAAGGACTAAAGATTAATGCATATGAGCAGAATAGATAGAACCACCTTGAATATATTATAAAGTAATCAGTGCTATAATGAAAAGAACACTTTTTTCTGTACTTGTCTTAATAATCTCATTGACCGCATTAGGTTTTTCGTTGATAAAGATTACTCCTTTCTCAATTAATGGCGATACTTTCATTGGAATTATTGCAACGTTCATTGGGATTTCTGTTACATTGTTAATTGGATACCAAATACTTAATTATTTTGAAATAAGAAAAGATCTCAATGAAATCAAAAAAGCAAAATCTGAGATATCAGCTACGCAAAATCGGATCTCAAGATTAGAGTATGAAGTACAAGAAAATTTGGATATCATCGCAGCTAAATTTATTTCGTCTGACCAAGGGAGGTGCGTTGATGCCTTTCTCAAACAGCAAGGAGCTTTGATATTCTCATTAAAAGCTCGAAGAAAAGACTTTGAATTTATCCTTGGCGTATTAAAGGAATATATAACAAAGATGGAGCCTGGTTATTTTGCAACAGGGACGAAAGTACAAGTTGAAGAAAAGATAGCTCAATATATTGAAGAATCTAAAAAAATTGATTCTCAAATTAAAGCTTTTGATAATTATTGTATCATTAAGTATGAGTATGAACGTATTATGCAATGCTTTTATAATAGGTTAGAAAATGCCAAGAATGGCTTGATTGTGTCATCAGAAGAACGAAAAGAAATTTGGAGATAGTGAAACCGATAATTTATATCCAAGAAAGCTATACTATAATCGGATAGATGCAGGTGAGCTGTTGGTTCACTTAAGGATTTCTCAGGATTTTAAAAGTGAAATTCTTGTTCGATTTATTTCTAACTTATGTATAGTTTGTTGTAAATTAGGAGGCAGAAAACTAAAACGGTTCTATGATAGGCTGGAGGTGGAGTTTCGCCGGCTTATTAATCCCTGAAACTAAATGACAAAAAAGTATAATAACTTCGTGATATTACATAGTTATAGGGTATTTTGAAAAAAGACAAAATCAACATGAAACAAACCTTGATAATAATATTCGGATTGGTGTTAATGACAGGATGTAAAGAGAAAGTACAGAAGTTTATTTTCGATTCATCTAAAATGTCCACAATGACAAAATATTCTTGTAAATATGATTCAGACAAATTAGAATCATCCAAAGAAATCTCCTACACAATCATGTTCGGACAAATTGTCGATTCAATGATTACGGTAACCAATTATGAGTATGACAATGACGGACATTTAAAAAAAGAAATATCTAAATCAGACTTTGAAGAAACGCCTTTTCTTGTTATTTACGACTACAATTCGAATGATTCTTTAATAAGTAAAATTAAAATTTCCTCAGAGGGTGACACCACACTTCGGGACAAATATGGATATTTTCCAGACGGAAAGAAGACTGTTTTTCAAAGAATTTTGACTCGCAAAATCGGTTTTAGTCAAGACTTTATAAAATCAATGGCAGATAAAAAATTTGACACAATCCAGACAGTAAATGAATACAAGTATGAAAATGGTTTATGCGAATCAATGACAGAATTTGACTCTCGAGATAATCCGATTAGCAAAGTTGAATACGATTATGACAACGGTAGAATTCAAAAGGCAACGTTCATTTCACTTCATAATTCAATGGAATTAACAGAGAAAATAATGTATTACAATTATTCAAAATCAAAAACTCGACCGGACTTTTACTCACTTGACATTAACAAAGACACCGTTGACCTTTGCGTTAATGAATTTGACAATAAAGATATTGTGTCAACAACAGAAGTCTTTAATTATGGAAAAATTGTGAACAAAACATTTTATGAAAATGGTAAAGAAATAGGATTAGTTAGCATTGACAAGAATGTAAGCTTCAAAATGACTGAGGCGTATTCATATTTTGAAAATGGAGATTTAAAAGAAACCAAATCATATCATGAAGAATTAAAAAACACCCTATAATAATCTGGGATCAATCACATGTATGATCCTGGGGACTCTGCTGTGATTGTCCCGGTGTTGAGCCAAACCTAAAGGGGGTTCAAAGCTGAGCAGTTTCAATCCCTTTTTTCTTTCCGTTTTAGTTTTTTGAGTTGGTTTCTTTTACGCTGTATCGTTTCATGGTTTGTATCAAAGTGCTTGTTTTCGTGTTTTTCCTTCCTTTTTTGGGCTTTTCAAGTCCCTGTTTCGTGGTATCATTTAAGTTCAGGACATAGTTTCCCTGTTCCGGTCAACGGTTCCGGTCAATCAGGTTGCAAAACGAGCAAAACAGTCGTGCTACCCGGCCGTTTGCAAAAGGGCAAACCCAAGGGGCGATGCCCTGTCCCTGGTCCATTTTTCGACCACCAGCAGTAGCCCCTGTTTGCACGACTGGCACAAATCAATGTCGTGCCCGTAAACGATTTTGACCACTTGCCGTACCGTAAACTTTGGTTTTTCTCCCGGATCGGGGTGGTTCAGTGCTTCCCTGATCACTTTCAACTGTTGGGTTTTCACGCGCGCGGACAAAAACCCGTAATGCCGGATACGGGTAAAACGCGGGGGCACAATATGGCACAGGAACCTTCGGATAAACTGTACCCCGGGCAATTCAAGGTACTTTCGTTTGCTGCCGTCGGCCCGGTCAAGATAAGTAAAACCTACCGTTGTTCCACTGATTTCTTTTATCCGGTAATTGCTAACGGCAATTTTATGGGTGTACCGTCCCAGGTATTCCAGCACGGTTTCGGGGCCGCGGAACGGTTCTTTGCAGTTGACCACCCAGTTGGTTTTATAAAGACCGTCCTTCAATCCGGACCATATTTTAGGGTTGAGCAATATGGTCTGCCTGCCTGTAGCCTTTAACTTTCCCGCTTTGTAATAGCGCTGCAGGTGGTGCAGAAACTTGCCCCTGAACTTATCGGCAACGGCGGGGACATAAAACAAAAAGTCCTCTTTCCCTTTACTGGTCTTCCACCGGTTCGATTGGTCAATTCCACCGGAGGGGACAATGCAATGTACATGCGGGTGGTACAATAATTTTTGCGTCCACGTATGCAAAATAGCAATGATCCCGGCTTTGGCCATCATGCGTTGACGGGGGTCTTTGGCAAAATCATCAATGGTTTCCCACGCACAGCGGAACAACAGGTTGTAGAGCAGGGGTTGGTTTTGCAAAAATAACCCCCTCAGTTGCGAGGGCACGGTAAACACCACATGGAAGTACTTTACCGGGAGCAGGTCATAGGAGCGTTCGAGTATCCACCGTTCTTTATTGACCCCCTGGCAAGTGGGGCAATGGCGGTTTCCGCATGAATTGTAGTGTTTTTTCATCTCGCCGCACTTGGAGCAAACGCTCCAGTGTCCGCCCATGGCTTGGGTACGGCATTGGCGGATATCACCGACCACTTTTTGCTGGTAACCGGTCATGGGATATTGCTGTTTATACTCATCGATGAACTGGTCAAAAACCTGGGCCAGCGTATGCTTTACTTCTCCCATTTGTCGATGGGGCTAAAAGCATGTTCCAGTGGGACTTCACTGATGTGCAGGTAAACCATGGTGGTTTGCACCGAGCTGTGCCCCATCAGGTATTGCAGGGTTTTGATATTCATGCCATGTTCGATACTGTGGGAGGCAAAGCAGTGCCTGAGCACGTGCATGTTCACCTCATTGCGGATACCAGCCTTTGTAACTGCCGCATTCAGCGCATGGCGCAACCCCTCGGGGCTCATGGGTTCGCCTTTGAGACGGCCGTTAAAAAGATATCCTTTCGGACGGCAGGTCATGTAATATTCCCGCAGTTCTTCCAGCACCCTGGATGAAAGTACCGTATAGCGGTCTTTCCTTCCTTTTCCGTTCAGTATTCGTACCCTGCATTTACCATCTTTCGTGTCGATGTCTTCGGGGGTAAGCCGGATGAGTTCGCTGCGCCTCAAGCCCGATGAATACATCAATTTCGGCGTCGGTTTGAAACGCTACCATTGATCGGTAAGAAGTGATACCAATAGTTTACCGCCAGTTTTTTTAGTTCCCCTGGGGTAAACCCAAACCAAATTAGTTCGGGGAGAGTACATG